>WBZL01000291.1_pt2 | contig 22350 bp, 16 predicted proteins | sample 5204291 | NCBI WGS metagenome assembly WBZL01 (sample SAMN12344345, study PRJNA552823) | activated sludge metagenome | biome: Activated sludge suspended growth; feature: Nitrification reactor; material: Wastewater; isolation source: activated sludge from nitrification reactor of wastewater...
GCCCCTTATGCGCCTCTGGCTACCAACTGCCCTCGATGTAATGGAGAATGGCGTGAAGCGCGCTACGATTACAATCACCTGCGCGAAACCCTGCTCCCCAAATTACAAACCCGCCCCTACACCCTCTGGCGCTACCATGACCTCCTCCCCATTCATACGCCATATCCCGAAATCTCCCTCGGCGAAGGCGGCACCCCGCTCATCAAAGCCATCAATTTAGGAACGATGCTGGGATGCCCCAATTTATACATCAAAGACGAACGCCAGGGGCCAACCGCTTCCTTCAAAGATCGGCAAGCCGCTGTCACCATTGCCGCCCTCAAAGAAGCGGGGATCACCGAAGCGGTGATTGCCTCCACCGGGAACGTCGCTATCGCCTATTCCGCCTACGCCGCCCGCGCGGGGATCAAGTTATGGGCGTTTCTCACCAGCCTCGTCCCGGCGGAAAAAATGCGGGAAGTCGCTATCTACGGCACCCAGGTCGTCAAAGTCACCTCCAGTTACGACCAGGCCAAACAAGTCGCCGCGGAATTCGCCCGCCAGAGGGGGCTGTATCTGGATCGGGGCACCCGCTCCATCCCTTCCGTCGAGGGGATGAAAACCATCGCGTTTGAAATCGCCGAACGCCTGGGGTGGCGGATGGGGATGCCGAGCCAGGATTCGAACGGGCAACCGCCCGCGTGGCGTGCCCCCGATTGGTACGTGCAAGCGGTCAGCGGTGGACTAGGCCCGGTGGGGGTTCAAAAAGGGTTCGCCGAACTCCATCAAATGGGCCTGATCGACAAAATCCCCGCGATTGCCGCCATCCAAACCGAAGGATGTTCCCCGATGGTGCAGGCGTGGCGCAACAAAGAAAAAGTCGCCAAACCCGTCGTTTCCCCACGCACCCACATTGCCACCCTCTCCACCGGCGACCCCGGACGAAGCTATACCCTCCTCCAGGAACGCATGATCCAGGGCGGCGGGGGGATTTTTGAAAGCGTCAGCGATGAAGAAACCTTCCGCACGATGCACGTGCTCGCGAAAATGGAAGGGTTGTCTGTGGAACCCGCCGCCGCGGTTGCCTTCGCGGGGTTGATCAAACTCCTGCGGGCGGGGAAAATCAATCCCCAGGATACGATTGTTGTCAATTGCAGTGGGCACACGATGGCGATTGAACCGATCATCCTCGGCAAGGGGTGGGCGCGAAATGTCGTTCTCCCCTCCCAAGCATCTTACGAGACCCCGGAAGAGGGGTTGTTGGCCGCCCTCAGTCGGGTCACAGAAGACCGATATCATAAAGTCTTGATCATCGACGACACCCCGGAAGCGCGCCGCCTGATTTTGCGGATTATGCAATCGCAGGGCAATTACACCCTGATGGAAGCGAGCAATGGCCGCGAAGGTCTCGATCTCGCCAACCGTCAACGCCCCGACCTCATCATTCTTGACCTAATGATGCCGGAGATGGACGGCTTTGCCGTGCTCGATCAGCTTAAAGCTAACCCGGAAACGGCGACGATCCCCGTCATTGTCGTGACCGCCAAAGAGTTGACCGCGCAAGAAAAAGACCGGTTGAGCGGACAAATCGAGTCACTGATGCAAAAAGGCAGTTTCATGGACAATGAACTGCTGGGCGAAATCCGAACCATTGTCAAATGACCCAAAGATGACCCCAACATGACGCAACGCCGCGCAGGAATACGTTCAGCTCTCTTATCCGCTTTTTTTCTAGGGCTGGCTCCTGTTTTTGGAAAACAAGCGATCTCGCTCGGAATGCCCCCTTTGGCAGTCGCCGCACTCCGAACGATGTTTGCGGCGTTGTTGATGCTCATTTTCATCTCTCTCTTTCGTCCCCAATATCTGTTCATTTACCCGGCGGGGTTGCTCGGGTGTGTGCTTGCAGGGGGAATCAATGGACTTGGCTCGCTCCTGTTTTACGGTGCATTGGGGCGGATTGATGCCGGAGTCGGGCAGTTGCTGAATTCCACTTATCCGCTCTTTGTCGCTTTTTGGTTTGCGCTGGATTACCAACCGCCCAAACGCATTACGATCTTAAGGCTTCTGCTCACCATTCCGGCGATATACCTGCTCACACAATCCGGGGATGGCAACAAACCGGATATGATCGGGGTCGGGATGATGTTGGGGGCCGCGGCCCTGTATGCGCTCCACCTCCCGATCAACCAGCGTGTCTTGTTCGACATGCCCGCCCCGACCGTGACTCTGTACACTTTAATTTCCATGGCGCTGATCGTGGCCCCTGCCTTTCTCTTGTTCGATCAACATACCGAATTATTGGAAGTGACTCTGGCCGGATGGCAACCGCTCCTGTATTTGACGATTGTCACTTTTTTCTCGCGTCTCACGCTTTTCTCCGGGGTCAAAAACCTGGGTGGGATGCAAACTTCTTTGATCAGTTTGGGGGAATTGGTGGTCACGGTGCTGTTGGCTTCGCTTTGGTTGGGTGAACACTTGAGTTGGCAACAATGGCTTGGGGCCGCGCTCCTTACCATCAGCATTGTGTTGGTCATGCTCGATCAAAGCCCTCCCCCTCAACGCCAACGGCGCGGTTGGTTACATTGGTTATCACTCCCCACGCCTGCTAACAGTGAAACGCTATGAATACACTGCAAAAATCAGTAAATCACGGTTTTGTAGTGACGACTTCAGTCGTTAGGGGTGGCGAGCGATTGAAATCGCCACTACAGCCTGAATCTGTGATTTACTGAAAATACAAAAAGAGGTGTGCATGGCACACCTCTTTTGATTTCATGAGAGAAGTTCTTTATTCCAGATATGTTCCGTCGAACACATATCCCGTACCCCGAACGTTGTTGATCCAAGATTTCCCGCCGGGGAACATGGATAATTTCCGGCGTAGGCGGCTGACCAACGGGCGGAGAATTTCGGGGGCTTCCCAATCTGTGGTTTGGTAACCCTGCACGAGAAATACCAACTCGCGATGGGATAACACGCGGCCCTGATTTTCCAGCAATACCTTGAGCAATTTTCCTTCTGTCGGGGTCAACAGGGTCTTTTTATCATCCTGCCAGATTTCCCGGCGATCCAGATCAACTTTCACGCCACTGCCCAGGGAAAGCACGGTGCTGGAGACCGGGGCGGTTTGTTCGATACCTTCCGCATCCTTCAATTGTTGCAGGGATGTTTCCATTTGTTCGAGCAGGCGGCGTTTGCGGGCGGCGTCGGAACGGCGGTTCATCGCCTGGCCGACACTCGCGAGGATTTCATTGGGCGAGGCAGGTTTCAACAAATAATCGTGGGCGCTGTGGCGAACGGCCTCAATGGCCGATTCCATCGAACCATGCGCGGTGAGCAAAATAATGTGGCAATCGGGAGCAATTTTCCCCACTTTTTTGAGGACACCCATGCCGCCCATGCCTGGCATTTTGAGATCAAGCACCATCACATCAAAATCGTCATTCTCCAGTTGGTTGATTGCGGCTTCCCCGCTATCGGCTGTAACCACGCGGTATCCTTCCAGGCGAAGGATTTCTGCCAAAGAATTTCGGGCAGAGGTTTCATCATCTACCACCAGTATATTGCCTTTCATGTTGCCTCCGGTATGGGTAATGTAACGCGGAAACAGGCCCCGCGTCGTTGTTTGCGGCCAAAACTTTGTACAAGTTCCAATTTGCCGCCATGAGCATCCATAATATTGTAACTGACCGACAAGCCTAAACCAGTTCCCTGATTTTTGGTACTCATAAAGGGTTCGAAAATTTGAGAACGATGTTCGTCGGGTACACCTGGCCCGGTATCCGTAAACGAAACTTCGACCTGATCTCCATTTGAGCGACTCTGAATCTCTATTTTACCTCCATCTGGCATAACTTCCATCGCATTTAATATAATGTTCAAAAAAACTTGCTGAATTTGGTTGCGTGCCACGATGACATTGGGTAAATTTTGACCAAAACGCTTCTTGACCTGAATATTTTGTTTGAGCAACTGTTTATCGATCAAAAATAACACGGTCTCGATCAGGGCGTTGATGTCGGTCGGGGTACGGTCCCCCGCGCTGGGGCGAGAAAAATCCAACATCTGCCGCATCGTGACCATTAACCGTTCCACCTCGCTGTTCGCCGTGGCGAGGTACTCCATCCGCTTTTCCCACGGGAGTTCCTCGCGGTTCACCAAATGCAGACAGTTTCGTACCGCCTGGAGGGGGTTGTTCACCTCGTGGGCAATGCTCGCAGTCAGCCGTCCAATGGCGGCCATTTTTTCGGCCTGGATCAGTTTGAGTTGCGATTCTTCCAGTTGTTCAATCGTCCCACGCAGTTCGGAGTACAAATGCGCGTTTTCCAGCGCCGTCGCCGCCTGACGGGACAAAATGGTGAGCATCTCCAAATCGGCCTCGCTAAAGACCGGCTCATTTTTATCCCGTGCCGCCAACAAGACACTCCGTCTTTCTGCACTGCGCGAGACGGGGATGCACATCAACGAGCCAAAACCGGCGCTCGATAACCATTCCTGCAAATCGGTATGCTCCGGGCCATCGAGATTGATCTGGAGTGAAACGTTCCACAAATCCGCCCGGCTGAGGGGGCCTCCGTCCAAACGGCTTAACTCGCCCGGGAGAGGGGTCCCCCGCGCGGCCAGAAGTTGTAAAAAGTCCACCTCATCGCGTTGGTAAAACCCCGCGTGGGGGCAGTGTAAATGGGCGACGATGGCGTCCAGAATCAGATCGATCAACGGTTCCGTGCGGGTTTCCGCGAACAATGATCCGGTCACTTGGATGATCGGTTGCAGGGCCGCTAACCGGGACATTTCGCGCTGGTGCTCTTTTTCATGCAAGGCCTGGTTGACACTTTCCACCAACGCAGATGTTTTGGCAAAAGGTTTGAGCATCAGCCCATTGGCCCCCAGACGCAGGGCTTGAATCGCCGTTTCCACAGTGCCGAACCCGGTCATCACGACAATTGCCAGTTCGGGTTGGAATTTCCGGGCCTGTTCCATGACCTGAAAACCGTCAATCTTCGGCATCCGAATGTCGATTAATAGTAAATCCACCCGCGCCTGTTGGAGGATCACGATCCCTTGCACAGGATTGGTCACACAAATCACTTCAAACCCAGCCCGCTCCAAGACCTGCTGGCACAAGCGGGCCACCCCAACGTCGTCGTCTAAAACCATGATGACTTTGTTCATGCGTTAACCATTCGTCCGAAAAATAGTAATTGGTCAGTCTCGTAAAGAATATTCGTAACTGCTCAAGGGTAATGCGGAGAATCTCCGAAAATTATCCGTTTGGAACCGGAAGCCACACAGTAAAACAAGTTCCTATTTCCCGCTGGCTCTCGACTTCCATAAATCCGCCATGATCCACCACAATATGATTGCTGATGGATAAACCCAAACCGGTCCCTTGACCGGGCGGTTTGGTGGTAAAAAACGGCTCGAAGACGCGGGAAATCAAATCCACGGGAATCCCTTCCCCGGTATCCAGCACCCGGAGGGCTACCCACGCCCGATCATCCCGGTGCTCCGGCGTCGTCTGCAAAATGAGCGTCCCCCCGCGGGGCATCGCGTGCAAGGCATTTTGCACCAAATTGAGAATCACCTGTTTTATCTGGCCGCGATCCATGCGAATGGCGGGCAGGGCGTCCCAGGGCACGTATTGAATTTCGACGCCATTGACCCGCGCGAGGTGATGCACCAGAGCTAGCGCTTCGCCCAAAATTTCGTTGATGTCTGCCGGGGCTTTGAGGCTTTCGTCCTGGCGGGAGAAATCGAGCAGGCGACGAACCACGTCCCGGGCACGGTGGGCCTCTTGTAGGACCAAATTCAGGTCTTCGCGGGCACGGGCGTCTTGGGGCAGGTCTTCCAGCACGAGTTCGGTAAAGCCAGCGATGGTGGTGAGGGGGTTATTTAACTCGTGGGCGACCCCCGCGGCAATTTCTCCCACGGCGGCCAACCGGGCGGACTCGACCATCTTTTTCTCCGCCAAATTTTGCGCTTCGATGCGTTCCTGAAGCTGTTTGTACCGCCGTGCATTGAGCAGAACACTGGACAAAACGCCCGCCAAGGATTCCAACACCAGCCGATCATTGTCGGTAAAGGACGTGGCCCGGACGATATGCAAAAACCCCAGCATGTGTTCCCCGGCCCGGAGAGGGATGGACATTTGCCCGAGGACGTTTTCCGGGGGAACACCATCCGGCGCGAGCCAGGACAACGGATCGGGGATGGTTCCCCCGTCGGGCAGGAGGGGAATCGCGGTGCCAACGGGGACGTGTAATCCCAGGCGTCCTCCCACCCCTTCCGCGATCAGCATTCGCCCCGTTTCCGCGGTCAACAAAATGAGGACGAGATCATATTCAAATTGTCCGGCGGTGAGGGCGGCGGTGGCCTGGGCGATTTCTACGGCGTTGACCAGGCCAACGATTTGTTGGACGATGTGGTGGATGGCGGTCAGGTTGCGTGCCCGTTCGCGGGTTTCTTCGTGGAGGTGAACGTTTTCGATTAATCCGGCCAGATGACTGGCGATCACGAGGAGGAGTTGTTCATCCTGCACGGAGAAGGCGTGCTGGGCATCGGTTTCCAGCCCGAGGACGCCGACAGGGCTACCGCGATATTTGAGGGGCACGTAGAGGGAGGTGGCGGTGGTGCCGTTGGAGCCATGTTGCAGGCGCACGGGAGTTCCGCTGTCAAGGACGCGTGCGCCCAGCCCGGCTTCGAGGTTCAGGCTGTTTTTACGGGAGCGGCGGCGATCTTCGCCATAAGATTGTAGGGTGTGCCCGTCCGGGGTGAGGAGAAAGAGGCCGACGCGGCTGGTTTGAAAGGTTCGGCGGAGCAGGCGCAGGACGCGGCGGGCGACGGTTTCGACATCTTGCGCGATGGAGGCGGCGGAGGCGAGTTCGTTGAGGAGGGCGAGGCGTTGGAGGTGGCGTTCGGCTTCGGCGAGGGTGACGGCGTTTTCGACGAGAGGGGCGGCGTTGCGCGCGAGTTTGTGTGCCCGCGCGAGGCTGTCGTTGGGGAAGGTGTCGGGTTGAACGGCGAGGAAAACGGCGAGGCCGATGATCCGTTGACCGATCTGGAGGGGGACGGCTAAACAGGCTAAAAAGGGCGGGGAAAGGGGATCGCCCGGGGCGAGGGCATTGATCTCTTCCGGTTCGACAGAGATACGCCCGATGCCCGTTTCGACAAGTTCCCCGGAGAGGCTCTCGGTGGTGAGGGGGATGATTTGCCCGACTTGAAAGAGGTGGGCTATCTCCGTTTCTTCGGACCAGATGGCTTCGACCCGAAAGGTATCCCCCTGGCGGACAGCGAGATAGGCGGCCTCGCAGGGAAAGCGGCGTACCAGTTCGGCGAGCAGACGTTGAAGGGTCTGCGGGAGGGTGAAGGTGTCACCGAGGTCGCGCCCCAGATCGGGAGAGAAGTCAAGCGTGGCGGGCATGGGAGAGGGAGAGAAACCTATGGAGAGGTGAGCCTGGATTCGGAAGCGGGATGAGTTTCGAGGAGGCGTTTCGCGCGAAACCAAACGGGGCCTCGTCCTGGCTCAACATAAATCCCTAACTGGATGGTCAGATAATTGTAGAGGGCACGGTGACCGCCCATGTCGTGCAAGTCCATATCGTCCGGGTCGGGTTGCTCCAAGCCATCGAATAAGCGTAATAAGTCTGTATATTCTTTATAGGTGATTTCTTCTGGTTTATACCCGCGCCGCAGGAGAACAAAGGCGTTAAAATGAAGCGTTTCCAGGGAGATGGGGACATCCACCAGGCCAGCCACTTGGGTCAGAAAGTGATGTAATCGAAACGCCGCGACATCCATTTCAGGGGTAAAAGGAGAAACTGCCTCAAAAAGTCGTTTTAATTCCTGGTATTGGGCGTAGGTTAACCAAGCTTTTTTGCCCTCAGGCACAAGATTCTGTTGCAAAAGGGTGTCGGTGTTCATGTTTCCCAACCAAGGGCCAAGATCTGTTCCGCCATTTCATAGATTTCCATTGCATCCCCAGGGGGTCTAAATCCTAACTTGACCAGTTTCAAGTAGAGCAAATAATGATCGCCCGAAGCAAACAGTTCATTTTGGGCGGGTGGCTCGATTTTTTGGAAGAACTCATTTAATACGTCCCACTCTGGTCTTGTAATGCGGTAACTTGAACCTGAATAGGGATCGCGTTTACTCATTTCAAAATGATACAAGGTTTTATTTTTCCTGGCAAGAAATTCCCTCTGCCAATACAGGTTTTTTGTATTTACTCACCAAGCATAGGAAGTTCAGAAAAAAAGGTCTAAAAATTCCAGGTGCGACGCACCTGGTCTCAGGGGAGACAGAGAATCTCCCAAAAAGATGAATGGGGCTTCTCTCATCCATCCCTTTTTGCGGAACTTTCTACGCAAGGTCGTTTCCAGGATATTTTCAGTCCACAAACCGATACTTAATCAATGTCCACATGGCTTCGAAAGCATCTTTGATGCCAATCTTTTTCCCTTCTGAATATTCGCGCGGGTTGAAGGTGATCGGCACTTCAAAAATCCGCACATGGCGTTTGAGGAGTTTGGCAGTGACTTCCGGCTCAAAATCAAACCGGCGCGCATGAATGGGCATGTCTACGATGATTTCGCGTTTAAAGACTTTATACCCCGTTTCCATATCGGTCAAAATGTTGTTGTAGAGAATGTTCGTCACGAAAGTCAGGATTTTGTTCGCGACCATATTCCAGAACAAAATCGGACGACGGGGGCCGCCTAAAAAGCGCGAGCCATACACCACGTCCGCAATATTTTCCTGAATGGGTTTGAGTAAGCCGGGATAGTCGCGCGGGTCATATTCTAAATCGGCATCTTGAATAATGAGGACATCCCCGGTTGCATGGCGGATGCCTGTACGGACGGCCGCGCCCTTGCCCTGGTTGCGCTCGTGCATGTATACACGCACACCGCCGTGCCCGTCCAAGTCAGGCAAAATATCACGGGTTCCATCTTTAGAACCATCATCAACAATGACGATTTCATGCACCAACCCGACTGCCTGAACCCGACGGATAATTTCCTTAATTGTGTTTTTTTCGTTATAAACAGGAATGATGACAGAGATATTCATAGTTTGGCGATTATACGAAAAGGTATCTGGATGGGCAAGGTAAAGGGATCAAAAACGATTTTTTTTACGCCAGGGCGCATTGCCCCAAGCCCGAATCCGCCCAATCGCAATGGATTGTTCATGCGAACCCTTTGGCCTATCGCGTCTCAGCGTGCTATAATCAAAACCTAGTATGGAATTCTCAAGAAACGAGGAGTAGTCAATGACCGACACCTTAGACACGAATGTCATCTCCCGCCGCGAGCGTGCGTTCAATCCCGCTCCCATCCAAAGCGTGGCCGACACAGGCATCTCCTCGCTCTGGCTGGAAGACCTGGCCCTGAAAATCCTCTATTTTTCCGGATATATGACCGGCTTCAAAGTGGCCGAAGCGATGGCGCTTCCCTTCCCAGGCATCACCGATATCCTGTTAACATCGTTGAAACAGGATAAACTCGTCGAAATTAAATCCTCACAAGGAGGCCTGGGCGAAGGTGCCTACACTTACGCCATTACAGGCGCAGGCATTGCCCGTGCCCGCGAGGCCCTGGAACGCAGTCAATATGCTGGCCCCACCCCGGTCCCACTCAAGGCGTATAACGAAGCGATCCGTAAACAAACCCGTGGTCGCACCGTCGTCAATGATCGCGTCTTGCGCCAATCGCTTTCCCAACTTGTCTTAAATGAACAAACCCTGGAAAAAGTCGGCCCCGCCGTGAATTCCGGAACCTCGATCTTTATGTACGGCCCGCCCGGCAACGGGAAGACCTCCATCGCCCGTGCCATCGGCAACCTGGTCTCGCGCGGGACCATGTTTATCCCCTACGCGATCTTCGTTGAAGGGCAAGTTGTCACGCTCTTCGACAACGTCAACCATCAACTCGCCCCGGAAGAAAACACGACCCAAATGGGGACCGGGACCCTGAAATTGGCAAACAAGCGCGACTCTCGTTGGGTGCAGATTCGCCGCCCGTTCATCGTCACCGGGGGGGAGTTGACGCTGAGTGGGTTGGATTTGGTCTTTGATGATGTCAACAAATTTTACGAAGCTCCCTTCCAGGTCAAAGCCAATGGCGGGATTTTGCTCATTGATGACTTTGGCCGCCAACTTGTACGTCCCCGCGACCTGCTCAACCGGTGGATTGTCCCGCTCGAAAACCGGATTGATTACCTGACCTTGCACACGGGACGCAAAATCGAAATCCCGTTTGACGTACTCGTAGTCTTTTCGACCAACCTGCCCCCCAAAGACCTCGTGGATGAGGCCTTCCTGCGACGGTTGCGTCACAAAATCGAAATCGGCGACCCGAACTACCAGGATTTCCGCGAGATTTTCCAGCGGGTCGCATCCAGCAAAGGCGTTCGGTACAATGATCAGGGCATGGCGTATCTGCTTCAAGAATGGTACATCAAACACAACCGCAAACTCCGCGCCTCCCACCCCCGTGACATTTGCGACCAAATCCTAGACATTTCAGGCTACCTGGGCATGGAACCCACCATGAGTCGGGAACTGATCGACCGAGCCGCCAACGCCTACTTTGTAGATATTTAACCTGGAACGAATTGCGTATTCCGTAATTTTTCTACGCAATACGCAATACGCAATACGCAATACGCCCCCATGTCCCATTTTCTCGATACCCTTCCCCGCCCTGCCATTATTGCCCATCGAGGGGCCTCTCAATATGCGCCCCAGAACACGCTCAAAGCCTTTAAACTGGCCGTTGAACAACAGGCAGATGGCGTTGAACTGGATGTCCGTCTGTCCGCAGACGGACACCTGGTCGTCATTCACGATGCCACGGTCAGCCACACTACGAACGGGAAAGGGTGGGTGGCGAACCTGCCTCTGGCGGAATTACAATCCCTCGATGCCGGAGAGGGTGAAAGAATTCCCACTCTCGATGAGGTGTTTGAAACGTTGGGCAAACGGCTGTTGATCAATGTCGAGTTGAAGCCGCTTTTACGGAACACCCACCTCCTCGCCGAAAAGGTGGCGGAGACCATTCAACGTCACCAAATGCAGGAAGCGGTGATCTGCTCCTCGTTCAGCCCGCCCGCGCTGAAAGCGATGGCCCACGCCGCCCCCGGGGTCCCGCGCGGGTTACTGCTCCCGTCCGGGTTCATCCCCTCCCGCGTGGCCGCGTTCGCGGGAAGGACGCTGTCCTATCAAACCCTGCACCCCGATTTTCACGATGTTCTCAACGGCAGTTTTTTACCGGGTCAAAAACCCACGCCTCTATTTGTCTACACCGTGAATGATGAAACCCATATGCGCCAATTGTTCGATCTAAAAATTGGGGGCATTTTTACTGACGATCCCCTGCTGGGGCGACGTGTTCGTGGGTTTTAGCCTTTGCGTGATTCTCAGTGAGGAAATCTCTCTCCCTTCTCCTCCTGTTGCTGGTTCTTTTCCTGCAACCCATCACCGCCCAGACGGGTAGTTTTGCCGCGCCGCTCGCCCAAACCTCAACGCCCGCCGAAAAAGCCCAAGCGCTGTTAGACACGATGACTCTCGAAGAAAAGGTGGGCCAGCTTTTTCTTGTCAGCTTTCCCGATCAAAACGTTAGCCCGGACTCTGCCATTTATGATCTGATCGTCAATTACCACATTGGCGGGGTCGTGCTGGAAGCGAAAAACAACAATTTTGTCCCAGGCGACGAGACCTTACCTGCAACCCTCGCCATGATCCAGGCCCTTCAAAACGCAGAACTTACCGGGTCACAGCAAGAAATCGTGGATGAGGTCACCCTCGCAAGCCATTTTCCCAAGTACATTCCCTTGTTCGTTGGCGTTTCACAAAACGGGGATGGGTACCCCTACGATCAAATTAACGGGGGGCTGACCGAACTGCCCAACCCAATGGCGATTGGGGCCACCTGGAATCCCGAACTGGCCAAACAGGTCGGGGTTACGTCCGGGCAGGAACTCTCAGCCCTGGGCTTGAATCTTTTATTAGGCCCCTCGCTCGACGTGTTGGAAAATCCCAGCCCCGAAAGCCTGGGAGATCTCGGCGTCCGCACGTTTGGTGGCGACCCGTATTGGGTGGGGCAGATGGGCAGTGCCTTTATTCAGGGAGTTCACGAAGGAAGTGCGGGGAAAATAGCCGTGATAGCGAAGAATTTTCCAGGGTACGGGGGGTCCGACCGACCTTCTCAGGATGAAGTCGCCACCGTGCGAAAATCCTTGGAACAGCTCAAGCAGATTGAACTGGCCGCTTTTTTTCCTGTCACTGGCAACGCGGCCACGCCTGAGGCGGCGGCAGATGGTTTATTGCTGTCTCATATCCGGTATCAGGGGTTGCTGGGGAATATCCGCTTCACGACCGATCCGGTTAGTTTCGATCAACAAGCCTTTTCGACGATCTTTAGCCTGCCAGAATTTTCGAGCTGGCACGATCAAGGTGGGTTAATCATCACGGATGATTTGAGCAGTCGGGCGGTACGGCGCTATTACGATCCTTCCAACCTCAACTTTCAAGCCTGGGTCGTGGCCCGTGACGCTTTTAACGCCGGGAGCGATTTACTATTTGCGGGCAATGTTGCCGTTGTTGAAGCCAATGACCCGGATGAACGCCCTTCCATTTACCGCATCCTGGACTTTTTCATCCAAAAATACAATCAGGACCTGGCATTTGCCCTCCGCGTAGACAATTCCGTTCTCCGAATTCTCACCCTCAAATTTGAACTTTATGAGACCTTTACCTCAGAAAATGTCTTGCCTGTCGAAGAAAATCTGACAACGCTCGGGCAGGATGATGCCGTGACGCTAGAAGTCGCCCGCCAGGGGGTGACGCTTCTCAGCCCTTCCCGCGATGAATTAGAGATTGCACTCCCGGATGCCCCAAACCTGAACGACCGGATTATCTTCGTAACCGATACCTCCAATTTCCAACAGTGCCCCCTGTGTCCCCCCACCGCGATGTTAGGGCCGGATACTTTTGAACAAACGGTATTGCGTTTGTATGGGTTAGATGCAGGAAATCAGGTCATCCGGCAAAATCTATTTTCATTTACCTTTGATGATCTTCTTACGATGCTGGATAACCCGGATAGTTATTCCGAAATCGAACTCCGCATTAAAAGTGCCCAGTGGCTGGTTTTTTCGATGCTGGATGTCCGCAGTGATCGCCCGGCCTCCCAGGCATTGCGCCGATTACTTTCAGAGAGAGATGAGCTTCTTCAGGGCCGAAAGGCGTTGGTGTTTGCCTTCAACGGGCCATACTATCTGGACACGACCGACATCTCAAAGTTAACCGCGTATTTTGGGATGTACAGTAAATCGCAACAATTTGTAGACACCGCCGCGCGCATTTTGTTCAAAGAATTCACCCTCCCCGTGGGGAATTCGCCCGTATCGGTGCCTGGGATTACCTACGATTTAGGAAAGATTACCAAACCTGACCCCAATCAAACCATTCGCGTTTATCTGGATACCCCTCTTTCCACGGAACCCACCCCCACACCTACCGTTGAACAAGAACCGATTCCCAATATTGAGCCAACGCCCTTAACAAATTATCGAATTGGCGATGTCATTGGCCTTCATACAGCGATCATTCAAGATCATTATGGCCATCCTGTCCCGGATCGAACCATCGTGCAATTCACCTTCAGTCGCGGGGGCAATCCTGTCTCCATCGAAACTGTGCAAGGGGTTGCTCGAACCTCATACCTGATCAACGGAGGCGGCCTCCTCGAAATCCGGGCGATCAGCGAAGACGCCCTTCAATCCGTGCCCTTAATCATTGATGTTCCCGGCCCGGAAGCGACCCTGATCCCCACCCTGACACCTACCCCCACCCCCACTGAGACCCCCACCCTCAACCCGACACTGGAACCCACACCAGTCGCCACGCCCGAACCGGAGGTAATTCTCCATACGCGAACGGATTTTGTAGATTGGGGATTGGGCGTTTTGGTCGCGTTGGCGATCAGTTTGATCGCCTACCGCGCGGGCATCACGTTCGGGCTGGTACGGTGGAGCATTCGATGGGCCTTATCCGCCTGGATCGGAGGCTTGCTCACCTACATTTATCTATCCCTCGATCTCCCCGGCAGTATGACTCTGCTCTCAGAATATGGACGGGCAGGAATTATTTGGGTGATTTCAATCGGGGCGGGGGTTGGGTGGGTGGCCGGGTGGGTTTGGCAACGAGTGAGCCGGAAGGAGACTCCACGGCCTATGGCCAACCCTGAAGCTTCCATTCCTGCAAAAACTAGAAGTGGGTAAGCGTAATAATCATACTGATCAGGATTAGCCCCACAGCCATCAACGCCAGACGGGTTTCCACCGAAGAAGCAATAATATCTTCGATGCCCGGATTGGGCAGACGCAAACCCGGAATACTCGCCGGATTCCAATCCCCCAATAACGCTTTCTTAAAAAGGTCAACACTGTCCGGTCGCTCCGCCGGATGTAAATTCATCGCCCAGGCAATGGCGCGTTGCGTTCGATTGCTGATATCGGGATTGAGGTCCTGAATGGAGATGAGACTTTCAGGATTCAAAAACCGTTCACGGGCTTCAATGGGAGGCGTTCCTGTCATCAGATGATACAGCGTGGCACCAAAGGCATAAATATCGCTCCGTGCATCCGTATGCCCGGTATCTCCCCCATATTGTTCCAACGGCGTGTACAGCGCGGTGCCGCGCCCTTGGAGCACCGTCACCGTCATTTCATCGGGGGCCATCAGTTTTACCAGTCCGAAATCTACAAGTTTAATCAACCCCGTTGGAGTGACCTTAATATTGCTCGGCTTGATATCCCGGTGGAGCACGGGAGGGTCTTCCCCATGCAAATAACTCAAGGCATCACAAAGCTGGCTCGCCCACGAGAGTACTTCACGTTCGGGTAAAAATTCCCCTTTCTGGCGGGCTTCCACCATCAACGTGCGTAAATCTTTTCCCGGAATATAATCCATGACCAAAAAATCCCGCCCATCAAAAGAAAAGAAGTCGGATACTTTCGGCAAATTGGGATGATCGAGCCGGGCCAAAACGGTCGCTTCTCGGAAGAACTGCTCGCGAGATTGTTGAAGAATTTCATCCGTGGAATTCGAGTCGTGATAAACTTCTTTTAACGCACACAAGCGCCCTTCCAAGAGCAAATCGTCGGCTAAATACACATTGCCCATGCCCCCTTGCCCAATAATATTCCGGATTTTATACCGGTCGCGTAAAACCGTGTTTCCACGTAATGCAAGCGCCATACAGATATCAAAAACTGATGATTTTCAAAAAGAGGCTCTTTCTTTTTAGCGGGAAATATTCCAAATCGCAAAGGTGTTGGGAATATTTGCCACCCCACAACAAACAGAAGAAACGAAACCAAGAATCATGCCTCTGAGGGATAAAGAAAGTCAAAAAGGAAGCATCATTGCGTGGTATTATACTCGTGGAGTAGGATCAATGGAGAGTATTGGAGAAGAGACCCCCATCTTATTGGCCCATAGCGGCCCATTAAACGGTCAACAATGGATGCTTCGCGAATCCCTGCTCATTGGGCGCGAAAACACCTGTGATATTGTGGTACCTGATCGCCAGGTATCCCGCCATCACGCACGCTTCATTCTTCAAAAAGACGGGGTCTATCTGGAAGATTTAGGCAGTAAAAATGGGACACACCACAATGGCACCCGCATCTCTAAACAAACCCTGCTCCAAGACGGGGACACCATCCAAATCGCTTTGGCCCAGGAATTCACCTTTGTGAGCGCAGATGCCACCATGCCCCTCGAGGATGGAAACAAACCCCCGGCTGGCAAAATCCCGCCACACTCCAAACTCCGCATGATCAAACATTCTCGGCAAGTCTGGATCGGCGAAAAAGAAGTGGACCCCCCTCTCTCCGTCGCCCAATTCCGCATGTTAGAGATCCTGTATGAGCAAGAGGGACGCGTGGTGTCCCGCAAAAATCTCGCCATCGGGGTATGGGGAGATGACGAAGCCCCCGATGTGTCCGATCAAGCCCTCGATGCCCTCATCCGCCGTCTACGCGACCGATTGGCCGAAATCGACGCCAAACACGACTTCATCATCACCGTGCGGGGACATGGCCTGAGATTAGATAACCCCCTTAATTGAAAAAGAGAGCCAGCGTCAAGCTGGCTCTCTTTCATTCCGCATCCCAGCCCCCTACTTCCGAATATTCATCCGCATCGAATATTTCAACACCTGCTTGTAAACCGCCTCAACGCGTTCTGCCAGGGCAGGATCCCCGCTGGCTTCTACCTGCCCCATCACTCCCATCAGCGTCTCAGCAAGCACCCCGACAGCTTCCTGGGGCAATTCTTCCAGCAGTTCCTGACGGGCTTTATCATCGTCCATCCCAATCAACTCGTTGAGAATTTGCATTTCTGCGGGGGCGGCGCTCATCTCTTCGATGGTATCCAGCACCTGTTGCAGTTTCCCGCTTCGGTTCATGTCCCCGGCTTTTCGTGCCGCTTCCAATTCCGCCGCCACCACGTTGATGAATAACTCATCAATCGCATTAGCATTTTGGGCAATCACTTCCTGAATATTTCCGCTCTCGATCACCGCGTTGAGGAACTGGCGAATTTGGGCAACCTGCGATTCCCGCCGTTGGTCAAAACTCTTCGTCAACGCCAATAACTGTTCGCGCAGGGTCGCCATTCTCGCGCGTCCTTCCCCCCGCGCCTGTTCCACCCGGTCGCTCAACAACTGGAAGAACTGATAATCCATCCCCCCCCGCGCGAGGCTGACATACGCCTGCACCCGGATTTCGTTCGGGGCGTGGATCACCAAATCCAACAGTTTCTCCCGCGTCAATTGATCCCCCAACTCCTGCAAAGACGCCACCGCCGCTTCCACTTCCTTCTGTTGTTCCAGGATTTGCTTCCCATACGAGCTGACTTCCGCCAACTTTTGTTGCACTTCCATCATCCGACGAGCCAACCGCTCATTTCCGCTGGCCGCCGCATTCGACAATAACTGGCTGAACAACGCAAAAAATTCCCGATCAATCAATTTGTCGTCTTGTCGGGCAAGTTCCGTCAACACATCATCCGTCGTCGTGCTGACCAATCGTTGAATCAGATTGACCCGCAGTTGCTGGCCCTGAAGCATCTCTTTGGTGATCCCATCCGCCTCAAAGATCGTTTCAATCAACGTTTGGTACGTCAACATCGTCTTGGGCTGGAGTAAATACGCCTTGCGCTTCTCTTGCGGAAGACCATTCACAATCTGCGTAATCAACGGGCCAATGACCTTTTCCTGCATATCGCGTGGCAGGCCTAATTCCGGGGGGACAAACGTCAACAGCAGGTCCTTCGCCCCATCGTGGTAAACCAATGGCGTCGAATACGTGCCCTGGTACTGGCAAAACTGACAGCGCAACAGGTTGGCCTGACCGGACAACAAGAGATTTTTCGCTTCCGGGTTTTGGTTGGTATCAAAAATTTGTTCAAATTCCACCATTACCGGCTGGCGGCAATTGGGGCAAGAAGTTTGGGTTTTACGTGCAGGCATGAAAATTCCTTTTTAAAAGTGGGTTACTTCAGTACGCAATACTTTCTTTTAAAAATACTCAAGTATTGAATACGATTATTCATCTTCTCTGGGTAACGAAAAACAAATCCGCGCGCCCTCGCCGGGTTTGGGGTCCACCCAAATGCGTCCCCCGTGGGCCTCGATGACGGCACGGGAGAGGTACAAGCCCAACCCCGCCCCCTTCGTCGTGCGGGAGGCTTGATCCGCGCGGTAAAAACGGTCGAAGACGTGGGGGACATCCCCCGGCGCAATCCCCGGCCCCTGATCGGAGACGCAAATCACGACCTGAGTGGGGTGAACCTGCCCCGTGGCGCGAATCTCGCCCCCGCGCGGGGAATATTTGATCGCATTCGAGATCAAGTTCGAGAGCACTTGCCCCAGGCGGGTTTCATCGCCCAAAACCACCGGAAAATTTTCGGGGAAATCTACGATGATTTGATGAATTTCGGTTTGGGTGCGGAACCTTTCGGCCAACCGTTTCACCAATTGGGGGAGAAAAATATCCGTGAGATTTAGCTTTAGCCCTCCCGCCTGTAATCGGGTAGCATCCAGCAGGTTCTCGATCATTTCCGCTAACCGGTCAGATTCTTCCTCGATCACTTCGAGGCTATCTTTGACAATCTCTCGATCCCAGGTGGCATCTTCGCGGCGCAGAGTCCCCACATAACCTTTGATCAGGGCCACGGGCGTTTTGAGTTCATGGCTGATGACGGAGATGAAGGTGCTTTTCAGTTCTTCCGCTTCCCGAAAACGGGACAAATCGCGGATGGTGGTGATGATGTTGAGCAGTGCCCCGTCTGCGTTCAACACGGGGGAGTACGTCACCCCGACGGGGAGCGGCACCCCGCCCGGACGGGAGAGGTCGCCTTCAACGTACAGGGTAGCGTTGGGTGTCAGGGGCCATCCCCCCGCTTCGGCCTCGGGCAGGGTCATCCCCTGCGGGCGACGTGCCCAGCGAATGACTTCATCGTGATGTTGCCCCTGGATTTCCGCAGATGGTTTTCCCCACAGATTGGCAAAGGCGGGATTACACCGTTCGACATGGTGGCTGGCGGATAAAACAAGCATCCCGTCCGCTACCGAATCGAGGATGGCGCTCATGCGTTGTCGTTCGCGCTGGCTTTGGTAATAGACCTGGGCGTTGTTGACGGCGATCGCGGCCTGATCCGCAAAACTTTGCAGAAGGGTCAAATCGTTGTGGGAAAAGCGCGCGGCATACGTGCGAAAGATGAAAATAACGCCGATGACGCGTTTGTGGGCAATGAGCGGAAGTCCAACCCCCGTCAACAGCCCGAGCGACGCCGTCCGGGTAAGTTCCTGAAGCAGGCGATTGAGTTCGGGGAGTTCAAACCGGGCCGGGTCTTCGTTGAGAGGAATTTGGGCTAGGAGGGGGTCCAGATAACGCAAAAAAGCTGGGTTGATCCCGTGCGAGGCATAGAGTTTCCAGGCTTTTTCGCCCACACTATCTTCGCCGCGTAACAGGACGATGCCCGCTTGCCCCGCGAGAATCTCCGCCGAGAGACGCAAAATCCGCACCAGCAGACGGTCGAGGTTGAGTTCCTCGGTCATGCTACGGGCAATTTCAAGCAAGTAGTCGCGCTGACGCACGCGGTAGTCGGGGAGCATTTCGGTATTCAGTGGTCAGTTTTCAGTGATCAGTATTCAGTTTTCAGTGATCAGTATCCTTATGATGAGGGACTGACCACTGAATACTAAATACTAAATACTATTCTTTCTCTGCCAGGGTCAACACTTCTTCAAAGATCATCAAGCCTTCATCTGCTTCGGATTTGGTGAGGCAGAGCGGAGGGGCGATGCGAATGGTGCTGGCTCCACAGCCCATGACCACGAGGCCATGTTCAAAAGCCAGTTCTTCGGTGCGGTCACGGAGGTGTTTGGCGGGTTTTTTGCTTTCGCGGTCTTCCACCAATTCCACGCCGATCATCAAGCCGCGGCCGCGCACCTGTCCAATTTTCGGGTGGCGCATTTGGATTTCTTCGAGCGCGTCCATCATGTGCTGACCGACTTCGGCGGCATTGGCCATGTATTCTTTTTCGATCAGGTCAATGGTCGCGAGGGCGGCGGCACACGCCAGCGGGTTGCCCCCGTAGGTATTCCCGTGTGCGCCCATCGGCCAGGTGACGACACTCTTGCGGGCGATCATCGCCCCGAACGGCACGCCGGAGGCGATCCCTTTCGCGGAGGCGACAATGTCGGGTTCGACCCCTGTGTGTTCGATGGCCCACCATTTGCCCGTGCGCCCAACACCTGATTGAACTTCATCTACGATGAGCAGAATGCCATATTTGTCGCACAAGGCACGTAACGCCGGGAAAAAGCCCTCGGCGGGCACAACGTATCCGCCTTCGCCCTGGATGGGTTCAACGAGGATGCCTGCCATTTCTTCGGGATCGTGCAAACGCCCTAAAACCTGTTCTTCGATATAACGCACGACCGTTTCCCCGTAATCTTCACCGGGTTTGGAGGCGAGCAATTGGCGATAGGGATCGGGATACGGGACATGGGTCACGCCGCCCAACAGGGGGTAGAATCCTTTGTGGTACAGGGCTTTGCTGGCGGTAAAACTGACCGACCCCATCGTCCGGCCATGAAAAGCGCCTAAAAAGCCGATGAAGTTACTGCGTCCGGTGTGATGACGGGCGAGTTTAATGGCGGCCTCGACGCTCTCCGTGCCGGAGTTGGTCAAAAAGGACACGGCGGGTTCGGCAAACGGGGCGATCTCGCTCAAGCGTTCCGCGGTCTCCACCCAGAGCGGGTGGTAATAATCGGAGGAGATGTGAATAAATTTTTCGGCTTGATCCTGAATGGCTTTGACCACTTTAGGATGGCTGTGTCCGGTGGAATTGACGGCAATCCCGGCGACAAAATCGAGGAAACGATTTCCTTCGATATCCCAAACTTCACTCCCGCGGCCATGCGACATGACCAGATCAGCCGCACGAGGATACGAGGGGGAAACCACTTTATGGTCCCGTTCGATGATTTCCCGAGCTTTTGGGCCGGGGACATTTAATTTTGGCATAAAAAACACTCCTGAAGAAGATAATGATAGGTAGCTACTCAGCCAGGGTAGCATATATCCCGGATGGGGGGACAAAAAGCCCAATACTACCGGGGGCATGAGGGCGCAATAGCGGGCGAATTATATCATCCGCGCGATTTCCTGGACAAAATGAAACCGTCCCGGTTGATGGCCGGGACGGTCTCCTTGAAACTTAAACTTCACCCCATCGGGTGCCGCATCTTTTGCCCCCCGATCAGGTGCAAATGCAAATGATAGACAACCTGCCCGCCGTGAGGCCCCGTGTTGACGATCAAACGATACCCATTTTCGGCCAGCCCTTCCTGTGCCGCCAATTTTTGCGCCACCGAGAACATGCGCCCGGTGATGGGTTCGTCCCCTTCGGATAGATCATTGACCGAGGGAATATGTTGATTGGGCACAATCAAAACATGGGTAGGCGCAACCGGGTGAATATCCCGAAACGCAGTGACGAGATCATCACTGTATAGTTTTTCGCCGGGAATTTCGCCAGAAATAATTTCGCAGAAAATACAGTTGTCAGACATCAATACCTCTCAACCAGTCAAAACTTTACGCGACGCCGAGGGGGGCCAGCACCCCGCGCACCGCCCCATCTTCCAGCGCCACCAACGCCACATTCGTGATCTCATTCCACAAATCTTGCGGCGCGGTGGCATGGACACGGACATAATTATCCGTCAAACCGCTCATCTGCCACCCCTCGGGGCCAAGGACTGCGGCGCCTTCCCAGAGAACCGGCAATGTGGTTTGTAAAAATTGGGTGCGATAACGGGAAGCACCCGCCTCGATCACCGCCCGGAGACGCGCGTTACGCTCCCGACGAAGGGACGGGGGAACCTGTCCGGGCATTTTTGCGGCCGCCGTGCCCGGACGGGGGGAATACGTGAAAACATGTCCGCCCGCAAACGCCATCTCCTCGACAAAAGCCAGGGTCTCGACAAATTCTGCTTCGGTTTCGCCAGGGAATCCGGCGATCAAATCTGTGGTGATGGCAATGTCCGGGCAGGCCGCGCGGGCGGCATGGACCAGGGTGCGGAAAGAGGCCTGCGTAGTCTTGCGAGCCATCCGGCGGAGGGTTGTGTCACACCCGGCCTGGAGGGGCAGATGCAAATGACGGCACAGGCGAGGTTCATCCACCCATAGGCGAAAAAAATCTTCGTCCAAATCCCAGGGTTCGAGCGAGGAGAGACGCACGCGGGGCACGTCTGTCCGGCGCAGGATCGCCTGCACGAGCGATTTCAAATGTGCGGGATCGGAAAAATCCTGGCCCCACGAACCGAGGTGAACCCCGGTCAACACCACTTCCCGCACGCCCCCACGCACGGCGGCGTTGATGTCGGCGAATACGTCCTCCAGCGGACGACTGCGCCCCTCCCCACGGACAAGGGTGGTGACACAAAACGTACAGCGGTTATCACACCCATCTTGAACTTTGATAAAGGCTCGGGTGCGAAGCCGCAACCCTGGCAGGGTCTCGCGGGCTACCGGTTCGAGGTCAAATGTCTCGAGCGGGATCCCCAATTGATCGGACACGAGCCGATCTTTGTCCCCGTTCAACACCACCCGGCTCACATTCGGCAAGTTCGCCGCCCCGGACGGGTTCATCGTCGCCCAACATCCGGTGACAACGACTTCTTTTGCCCCGTCCCGCGCGGCCCGTGTCCGATTGCGCCGGCAGTGTAGTCCTCGGCTGTTGCGACGACGCATGCCGGAAGCCCGGCCTGCACCGGTTTGCGCTAGGGT
>WBZL01001710.1_pt1 | contig 22346 bp, 19 predicted proteins | sample 5204291 | NCBI WGS metagenome assembly WBZL01 (sample SAMN12344345, study PRJNA552823) | activated sludge metagenome | biome: Activated sludge suspended growth; feature: Nitrification reactor; material: Wastewater; isolation source: activated sludge from nitrification reactor of wastewater...
AACCCGACGAGTTGTTTGACGATGGATAATCCCAGCCCGAAACCGCCATGTTCGCGGGTGGCGGCTCCGTCCACTTGACGGAACGTTTCGAAAATATGCGGGATCTCGAACTCCGGGATGCCCTGCCCAGAGTCTGTCACTTCAATGCCCCAGCGTTCATCCTGGCGGAGCAATTTGACATGGACAAACCCGCGATGCGTGAATTTGACAGAGTTCCCCACCAGGTTCACAAGGATTTGTTGCAGTCGCGCCGGGTCGCCGACCAGCCTTTCGGGGAAATCGTCTTCGATCTCGCTGGTGAGTTTCAAGTTTTTATCCGCGGCGGGTTTGTCCATCAGGCTGTGCATGGTTTCGAGCAACTCGGCGGGTCTGATCGTTTGGTTGCTGATGGTGAGCTTGCCCGCTTCGATTTGCGCCTGATCGAGCAGGTCATTGATCAACGCCAGCAGGCGTTGCGTGTTCTTCATGATTCGGTCTGCCATGTTCACTTGTTTTTCATTGACGGGACCGTACACCGCCTCCTTGAACATTTCGGCATAGCCGAGGATCGCATTCAGGGGCGTGCGTAATTCATGCGACACGATCCCAACGAACGTGCTTTTGAGCCGCTCCACTTCCGCCTCGCGCGTAAAATCGCGGAAGACGATGACGGTGCCGGTATCTTCCCGCCGTTGGTCGTAGATCTGAGCCGCGCTGACCGAGAGGGTCTTATCGCCCCATTCGACGCGAAACCCGATGGGCTGGGTGCCATGTTCGATCATGGAGCCGAGGAGCGCGCGGCTGTTAGGAGCGAGGCGGGGATGTTCCACCAGTTCACGGAAGTTTTTGTTGATGATCAACTGCAAAGGAATATCGAGCATACTTTTGATGGCGGGATTCGCCATGGTGGCGTTCCACCTTTTGTCGAAAACGATCACGCCGTCCGCAATCGAGTTCAAGATCGCCTGGTTGCGTCCCGCCTCGATCTTTTCTCTGGCAAGCGATTCCGCGAGAGCCTCTGTCCGCTCTGCCACCACGCGGTCCAGGTTCAAATTGATGGAGCGCAGTTCGCTCAACGCCTGTTCGAGACTGCGAGCCGATAACCATGAGACGAAAGCGATCAGGAAAAACCCGAAGACCCCGGGAATATTGGGAGTAATTTCCAACGATACAGCCAGATACAAAACCACTGCGCCGCTTATTCCCGCAAAAATGAAACTGGAAGCCGGTGTGAGGAGAATGCTCGCCATGAAGATCGGGATGGTGAACGCGAAAAGCGTTCGTCCGCCCACGATCTGGTCGGGAGTATCGCTAAAGAGAAAAATGACGTATAAAAAAATTAGGAATAAAACAGCCGCGGCTCTACCCGATCCAAAATAGTTCACCGCGTACACGATTATCACCAGGATGAACGTGAGCGCGCTGCCCCATAAGAGAAGATAAAATTCGGCGGGGTCTACTGTGGCGGCGAAATAGATGAACGATAACATGCCGAGCAACGCTACTCCCGCCGTGCCTGCCAGCAATATGCCAAGGATCCGCCTTTTACGGGTGTCTTCAGGGTCCGATGTGGAAAAGGTAAATAAGCGTTCGATGAAGTTTTTCATAGCATCAACCAGCCAAAGCCAATGCGCTGATCACCGCGGATCGAATTACCAGGTTGGGGCTATATAAGCACTTACCGATCCATAGCGGCGGATAAGGCTTATCCATATTTTCCGACAGCCAGCGCGCGGCTCGCGTCATGGCGGTTTTAGGCACTCTCGCCGCTTTTTGGTTCCACACCCAAAGCGCCTGCGCGGCATAAGCGGTTTCTTCCGCGGTTTTTAGGTAGGCTCCCCAGGATCCATCCTTATTTTGGGCGCTCAGGATCCAATCCACCGATTCAGCGACCAGGTCATTGGCAATACCGGCGCACGCGATAATGGCATGTGATGTGGCGTAATAAGGCGATGCGTGCCACTTGTCTGCCCAGAACGGATTCGTCCCTCGCGCTTTGTGAAGAAAACGCGCAACTTTTTGCACCGACGAGTTTTTCATATCCAGCCCTGCCTGCCCGAGGGCGCCCAGCACGTGAATATTTGCGCTAATCGAAGGGTTGGCTTCCAAATCGAAACAGCGGAAGTGATCCTTCTCTTCATACGAGAGCACACTGCCCAAGTCCTTTTCGATCCCATACCTAAGCAAGGTATCGAATACCAAACTTGTATCATCGCTGTCTTTGACCGTGTACCCTGCGGCAAATCCCACGCCGCGTTTTGGAACCCAGGCATTGGCAAGAAAGTCTAAATGCGGCTTGAGTTTGGCGTGTTGCTTCAGGCCGGGGATCAGGCTCAGATTCCACAACGACCACCCGATCTCGAAGACATCGAATGGGGCAACGTTTGGAAAACTGCCATCTGGTTTCATGATGTCGCGCAAATAGGCAAGCGCGGCTTTGTCGCCTTTTTTGATGTAGGTTGCAAAATAGGCGGTGGCAGACGGGCTGACTCCCACAGAGCCGTTGCTCTCTTGCAAGTTGTCCACATCGAGCATGTGTTTGCCGTCCACGCCCGCCATCTCAGCCGAAAACGCCATGGTGACATGACGGCTGATCATGTTGTCTTTCAGGTAGGCGAGTTTCACCGCGCGTTGTTTGGATATTCTGCCCAGGATGCGGTTCGCCTGATTTTTGATTAAACCCAGTTTTTCGGCTTCTGCCACCAGGGTGGGAGCGATCATTTCGAAGCCGACAGTTGCCCCGTTTGGGTCGGAGGATAGCCCCCCCGTCGCTTCGCTCACGATTCGTTCAAGGGCGAGTTTGCCTTTGACGATCTGTGCCTTGTCCGCTTCGCGGTGGCCGCGCCGTTCCAGCGCGATCATGGCGGCGAGCGTGCAAACCACGCGGTCGTGGTAGTACATTGGCGCTGGCGCGCCCCAGGTGCCGTCGGGTAATTGATTTTTTGTCAGCCAGGTTAGGGCGTGGGCGCTGATGGATGGATCGATCTCGTCCAGACGGGCCGCCCATGCTGTGTCATAGGCCGTGCTTGCCATATGACCGGGTCCGATTTCGTTGATGAGTGTCGTGATGATGTCTGTCATGAGGTTGGTATCTATTCTGGAAACCATATGCCGAATTTCAGTTTTCCGACGCCGAACACAGAATCTTTATAGCGGCGGTAGTATTCGCGAAGTTCGTTGAGCGCGTCAGGCGTAAGTTTGGCGTAGTCGGGTTCGGGCGCGCGGCGGGTATACAGGTGATCGTACAAAATAGATCGAAGTTGATGAGCCGTCATATATGGTGATGGACTGCGCGAGAAATACAAGTCTTCTTCGCCGGTGGCAAGCAGGGGCATGTCGAACGCGCTGAATTTGTCGAAGCCGATGAATAGGCTCACCGGGGGAAGTTCTTCTCCGTAATATTTTTTTACCAGCGCGGTCTTGTCGGGTATCGCGCCTTCCGCGCGGTAATGCTCAATGGCAAGGCGGGCTATGGTTGCTGAAGCCTCGTCGGCGAAAACGCCGAAGTAGAGACGAAATGCCGAGTTGGATTTTGTCGCTTCGACCACATCCTCCATGGATTGAAGCGCGCCCGCATGGGGTGTCGCTGTCAACGCCGCGCGAAAATCTCCGTAAAACCGAACCTTCACGTTGTAGCGTTCGAAGAATTTGCGATAATTTGCGTCGGTGGCGGTGCGGATGAGTCCATCGATGCCGACGCGCTGGGTGTATTCGTCGCCGCGGCTCAAGAGTTCGCGCCCAAAGACCGGAGCCAGAATGGTTTCGATCCCATGATCGAACAGCAGCGCGCAGAGTTCGATATGATTTTGGATCGACAAATCCATGTATGTTTGAAAAAAATCGTTTTGAATCTTGCCGGCATGTTCAAGCATGAACCAACGCCGCGTGCCGTTGATGGGGAATACGCAGACTTTTGCGCCGCTCGCTTTGACGAGGACGGCAACCTCTTCGGTGGGGAGTTGGAGGAATTCCTCGAACGTGGGCATCAAAGCATCCACAGCCGGGGCAGGAATCGGGGGGTGCGACGCGCGTAGTCGCCGTAGCCGGGGAGCGTCTGCGTGAGCAGTTCCTCTTCCTGTTTGGCGGCGCGCGTGAAATCCCAGATGGCGTAGATCAGGGCGGCGAGCGTGGCGAACGAGGGGTTAACAAAAAACAGCCCCGCCGCAATTCCAAAAAAGGATGTGATGACCGGGTGTCGCATGAGTTTGTAGGGACCGGTGTCGATCACTTTGTGATCGGGTTGAACTTCGACGCGCTCGGCATAGAATTTTCCGAGATGGGCGCGCGACCAGGCGTGTAGCGCGAGCGCCTTCAGGATCAATAGGATGCCGAGGAGTTGCGCGAAGAATCCCCAGGCGGCAGTGGTGCGAAAACTCAATTGCGGGAGCAACACCGGTTGCAGGATCAGAACAGCGACGAGGGTAAAGATGAACAAGGTAAAATCCCAGGCGCGGCCTGTGCCGCTGGCGGCGCGTTGTTTGTCGTAGCGGCGGATGAGGAGGAAATCCATAGCGTAAAAAAGAAGGATGGCGAGGAACGTGAGCGCCGCTTGAATCGTTGCCGGGAACATGGGGTTCAACTTTTTGCCGCGCGCGCGAGGAACCCCGCCATGGTCACCATGGCGTGATTGGTATCTTCCAAATGGAAACCGAGCCTGCGTTTTACATCGTACGCGCCGGCGCCGAAGCGCACGAGGCGAACTTTGTGTTCGAACGCTTCCCGCAAAGCGGCGTGGAGCAGGTAGAAATATCCGCCTGGCACATCGTCTTCCAACCCAAGCGCGGTGGCGAGTTGGAAGTTGTTGTCGCGCACCACAGCGCCGCATCCGACGAGTTTGCCGTCTTTGCGCAGTTCGAGCCAGTCGCCGTCGATCATCGAGAAGTTTTCGAGTAAGCCGCGCATCCATGGGTTGGGCGCGGAGCCGTGCCAGATGGACACATGCTTGATGAGGGTGAGCGCGGTTTCCACGTCTGAAACCGACCGGTGTTTGGAGAGGACGAGTCCCGCTTCCTCCGCTTCTTTCACGCTTTTCTTGTATTGTTGGCGGTCTTTTTTGTTGCCCGATTCGAGATAGGCTTCGAAGTTGTCCCACTCCATCGGCATGAAGGTGCCGGGTTCTGAAACGGTGACGGGTTCGTAGCCATGGGGCCACGCATAGCGCAGTTGTTCGGTCAGCAGGTAATCGAAGACCAGGAATGAGCAACGTTGTTTTTTGAATTCCTCCTGCGCCGCTTGCGCGAGGGCGGCAAGCGCTTCATCGTGGAGTTCTCCGCCGGGAAGCAATAGCGCGGATGTGTCGGCGAGCGGGGAACGGCATACCAATAGCGGGCGGTGCTTTAAAATAGACGCCATGAAGTTGCGGGCAATGCTTGGGAGGGGAAGCGGTTCGTTTGTGACGCGGAACAATGCCGCGCCTCCGACCGGCGTTTTGCCATCCCAGGCGATCAAATAGGTGGCGGGGCTGTCTGCCATGGCGTGTTCGCCGAACACGTACCACGCATGGCTCTGAAAGCCGCGCCCGGCGGCGATGCGGTTCCAAATGTCTGGTTTGATGTCGTGGATGCTGTGAAAAACTTCAACTTTTAACTTTGTCATATTCGCTCCCGTGCTTTTCCATTGTACATGAGCCTATGGATTTTATCGCTGGTATTTGCCTTGCAAAAGTGAAAACCGAGAAGCATGACCGTATAATTGCGCTGGAGGTTCGTCCATGCAAAATTATACCTTTCGATTGAAATCTGGGCAGGATTTGTTCGACAGTATTCAGGACTTTGTGAACGAAAAGCAGATTCAGGCAGGGTGTGTGATCGCATCGGTGGGGAGCCTGCGCCGCGCGGTGTTGCGCTTTGCGAACAGGAATTCCTTCTCGGAGTTTGATGAATTTTTCGAGATCGCGTCCATCACTGGCACGGTGTCTGTTCACGGGTCGCATTTGCATATTTCGATTTCCGACGCGGAGGGAAAAACCATCGGCGGGCATATGGAATCGGGCTGTATGATTTACACAACAGCGGAGGTTGTGCTTCTGGCGTTCGATGAGTCGGCGTACCAGCGCGAGTTTGCGGAGGATTCGGGGTATGAGGAGTTGGTGGTTTACCACTTTGCAAACACAAAAGGCGCGACGGTCACAAAGAAAAAACGGCTCTCCCGTTTCTGACGGGATTACGACTCGCAGGAAGATTCTTTGCCACGAATTTACACGGATGTTCACGAATGTTTTAAACAATCCGTGTGAATTTGTGAAATCCGTGGCTAAGGTTTTTGGGCTTTCCCGTTAATAACGATAGAGCCGAAAAAACACAAGGAAATTGGGCGCTTTTTCCCTTTGTATACTTTGTGTCCTTCGTGGTGAGGCGGTTTTCCGTTAATTCTGGAGACCCTTATTTTTTCAGCCCCGCTAGAAATTCTTCCTCATTTCGCACTGTCTTTTGAAAGCCCAGCCTTTTGCCCAGCCGTGTGAGTTGAGGAGGGTCAACGTAGGTTGTGGCAAGAATATCTTCCTGCCCAAGCGCATCGTTGGCTTTGCCGTCGAGCAGGATGCGTCCCTGCGACATGGCGATGACGCGCTCGAAATTTTCGGCGCAAAAATCAATGTCGTGCGTGATGGTGATGATGGTTTTGCCGCGTTCTCGTAAGATTTTGATCACGTTGGCGATGCGCGCGATGTTTGCCGCGTCCTGTCCTGTTGTTGGCTCGTCGAAGATGACGATGTCTGTGTCCATGGCAATCACGGATGCGAGCGCGACCATCTTGCGCCATGTTGCGGATAGGTCGTACGGATTCGTCTCCGTTTTATCGGATAACTCGACCATTGCCAACGCCTCTTTTACCCGACGTTGAACCTGCTCCCCGCTCATCCCTAAATTTTTCGGCCCGAAAGCGACTTCGATCCCCACATTCTTAGAGAACAATTGCTCGTCGGGGTTTTGAAACACATAACCGACCCGCCGCGCCATCTTTGCTACCGAATGTTCGCGCGTGTCCCAATCGCCAATTTTTACCGAGCCAGAGGTGGGTTGAAGCAATCCATTCAGATGTTTGACCAATGTCGTTTTCCCCGCGCCGTTCTGTCCGACAATCGCAACTTGCTCACCCGATTGAATCGTGAGCGAGAGTCCACGCAAGGCTTGCACACCGGTTGGATAGGAGAACGTTAGGTTGTGGATTTCGATGTTCATGTTGATTTTGCGCAGCGGACGTTCTCTAACGTCCGCATTAGAGAATGCGGGTTACGCATTTTTGAACCCCTCCACCGCCTCATCTAATGTGACCGGCAATTTATCTTTCTTCCACAACCCGAGCTCTTTCGCCTTTCTCGCCACAGATGTGTAGCGCGAGATGCCGAATCCTTTTTCTGTCAGCAGGTCGGAGGTGAGAACGTCGCTTGGTTTTCCATCTGCAATGATCTCTCCTTCGCGTAAAGCGATCACCCGGTTTGCGAAGTTGGCGATCCATTCCACTTTGTGTTCCGCCATGATGACGGTCATGCCGCGTTCTGCCAACGCGCGGATCACGCCGAAGACTTCGCGCGTGCCGATGGGGTCCATCTGCGAGGTTGGCTCATCGAGGATGAGAACCTTGGGGCGCATGACCAGGATGGAGGTCAGCGCGACGCGTTGTTGTTGTCCGCCGGAGAGGGAGTAGGGGGAGCGATCCGCCAATTCAGAGATGCCGGTCAACTTCATCGCATCGTTCACGCGTGGGATCATTTCCTCGCGCGGCACGCCGATATTTTCCAGCCCAAAAGCGATCTCTTCGAAGACAGTGTACTTGGCGCCGCTGATCTGGTTGAACGGGTTCTGGAACGCCAGCCCAACATTCAACACCCACTCACGCAGATTCGATTTGCTTGATTCCGCGCCGGCAACTTCCACTGTGCCAGCGATCTCGCCTTTGAAAAAATGCGGAACGAATCCCGCCACTGTGTAGCACAGCGTGGACTTGCCCGCGCCGTTCGGTCCGATGACCGCGACGAACTCGCCCTCGTCCACCTGCAGGTTGATATTCTTCAATACGGGCGCGTCGGTGAGTGGATATTTGTAGGTGACGTTTTGCAGGTTTACGATAGCCACACAAATCTCCCCGCGATCAGCAGAATAGTTACGGCGATCATCCCGACCCTTGCGGTTTGCTGGGTTCGAGAATCTGGGATTTCGAGAATACTTGTTTCAACACGACTGGAGTTGAATGCGCGCGCCTCGATAGCAATTGCGCGTTCCTCAACTTCTAAAAGACTGCCGATCACCAGCGGAAGAACCAAAGGCATTAGCGCGCGAGCGCGCGTAACGATGTTGCCTTGCGTTTCCAGACCGCGCGATCGTTGCGCATCCAAAATGATATTTGCTTTGGCGACATATTGAGGAACGAGTTGAAGTGTTGACACAATGATATATGCCAGTCCGCCGGGTAGCCCTGCCTGTTTGAGCGAGATCATCAAAGTGTCTGGACGGGTGGTTAGAGAGAACAGAATAAAATTTGCCATAATATATAAAATTCTGCCAGAACTTTTGAATGCGAAGAGAGCTCCTTCCAATTTTGGCGAGAGGGGTCCAAGTTCAAACAATGGTGTCCCGCTACCCCAAAACAAGGGCTGGATGAGAAAAACAGATACGATCAGGGGCCAACTGATATTGAAAACCAATCGATACATTCTCATTGTGACCTTTCCCCAAATGGAAAGAGGCGTGATGATCGCGATCAAGATCAGATAACCCGATGCGGCGCTTGAAAACGCAAACCCGCCCAACAGAATGCAGAGCGTAAGGACGAATTTGGTAAGAGGGTTTAGTTTATGCAGCCCGCTTGCGCGGGCTGCATAAATACTCAACGAATTCATATCACCATGCGCAGATCGATTAGCGCGCTTTGAATCGCGTGGGGAGGGCGCGGAGTATGAAGAGGACGACCATGAACGATAACATTTTATCGAATGGATCAGATACGCTTCCCTGCGCAAGGACGGAAGCCCAAATATTTCCGCCGCTAGCCCTGAATGCCGCGACCAACAAATCTGTGCCTCCGCCTGTAACACCTCCGAAGACAACAGCGGCGGTGGGGGCAGAAATAATCGCCGCGACCACGCCCGTCACCAGCCCCGCTAACCCAACGTAGCCGCCATTTTGCAGTAGGAAGTAGCCGATAGCCGCTCCAATCGCAATCGCCAGCACAAAGACCACTGCATATTGCGAAACGAGGTCTCTCATGCTGGGGAAGATGGCGAAGCCTTCGCTGGTGTCAATATTGATGAAGGCGAGAACGAACATGGCGAGCGCAAAGAAGAAGACTGCGCCGATCAATACAGAAATCCAACGCGGCGATTCTTTCTCAAACACCCCACGCTTTCCGAAAAAGCCAGCCAACAAACCGATGACAACCGCAACATAGAAGAAAGGCACGGAAAACGTATTTTGAAGGGGAGGAGGAACAACCCCCCAAAGAATATTCGATAAACCACCCGTAACGGCGGCCGCCCAAGGACCGACGAGCGCGCCGACCAATACCGTGCCGATACTATCGAGATAGATCGGCAATTTCAAGTAGAACACTAATTGTCCGATGACGATATTGATCGCAATTGCGATCGCAATGAGCGCCAACGTTCTGGTGCTGAACTCTTTCTTGATATTTTCTACCATGTCATTTCTCCTTTTTTGATTTGACGATTACAACACCCATGATCGTTTTTTGTTTCACCTATTTAATCCACATTTTCGTGGCGAGGGAAAAGCGATACGAATCGTTTTGGGAGGAATTTAAGAACGAAATATACGATGAGCGTCGTAATGACTTTATCCACAGGCTCTTTTACTAGAAAATACGAAAGGTCGAATGTGAAGTTTCCAAACACCAGCGCCGCGATCAGCGATGACATAACCGCCGCAAGAATGGCAATGATCAAGCCTGCCGCGATTACTTTCCACCAGCGTTTGAACCAGCCAGCGTTGGCGAGAAATCCGGTAACGAAACCGATCAACAACGGAACGGACCAATATGGCGCATAGCTCGGCGATACGAACCCGAGGATCACGTTGGTCAACAAACCCGTCAACGCTCCAGCCCATGGACCCGCCACAACCGCGACGAACACCGTCCCGATGGAATCAAGATAAAGGGGAAGACTCGTTTTCGATACTGCCAACGCGCTTGCTCCATTGAGGACGATCCCCAGCGCCATCAATAGCCAGGTGATTCCTTTGAAGTCGTGTTTTATTTTTTCAAGCATCGTTTCCTCCGAGAGAATCTTTCCTTGACAATTTCTCCATGCGCTCCAAAAATAATTCAATGAAATCGCGCGGATGCACGCCCAGCGCAACTTTCATGTTCGCAGGCTTTTGATTGTAATTGTAAAAATCGCCGATGGTCTTGCCGAGCGAAACGCCGCCCGAGATGTCCACATCAACGGGCAAGTCTTGATACTCGCACAATTCAGGCGCAAAGGTCAGCGCGAGCGCGAGCGGGTCGTTGATCACGCATCCCTGCACGCCTTGATACTCATCGTGAAATTCCATGTAGAAGCGTGTCGCGTCGGCGATGAAACGTGTCAGGGGCGAATCGAGTCGAAGAAGGCGATCCACATCCCCCTGAGTCAGAACGCATTGATACGTCACATCCAGCGGCACAAGCGTGGTGGGAATCCCGGTGTGATAGACGATGTGCGCGGCGTGCGGGTCGGCATACGTGTTGAATTCCGCCAGCGCGGTGGTGTTGCCCTCATGGCGGATCGCGCCGCCCATGATGATCAACTCTTTGAGCGATTGCGCGATGCGCGGCTCGTGCCGAATTGCCAATGCGACGTTCGTCAGCGGACCGATCGCCACGAGTGTGACTTCGCCCGGCGCGGACATGATTTGCTCGATGAGGAAATCGCATCCATGCCGACGGGTCGGCTGGGTTCGCGGTTCTGACAGCTTTGCGTAGCCCAAGCCTGTGTTGCCGTGCGTCTCGGGCGCGAGCAGGGAGGGTTGCACAAGCGGCAGTTCGCACCCAACCGCAACAGGGATGTGAGTCGCGTTCGCAAGTTCCAAAATTGAAAGCGCGTTTATTGTCGCTTGTTCGAGCGAGCAATTGCCGTGGACGATGCTCAACCCTTCGAGAGAAATTTCAGGCGAAGCCAACGCCAGCAAAATGGCGAGCGAGTCGTCTATGCCGGGGTCGGTGTCGAGGAGGATGCGTTTCATAAAAGAGTACTTGGTGATTGGTAATTTGTACTTCGCCGTAGGGGTACAGCGAAACGAGCGTTAGTCAAAATCATCTCGCAACTCGCTGTGCCCCTACGAAATGGATCTTGCCAGGGCTTCCATACGCTGAAGGAACAGTTCGATGAACTCCTCGCCGCGCACTTGAAGCGCGACTTTCATGTTGGCGGGCTTGCCAGTTTTGCCAAGGAAATCACCGAAAGTATTGCCCATCGAAACTCCGGTGGAATAATCCACGTCCACGTACAACTCTTTGAACGTTAGTAACTCGGGCGTGATGATGGTTGCCAGCGTGAGCGGATCGTGCATGGCGCAACCCTCGCCGCCGTATGATTTGGAATGCGCGAAGCAGGTTTCCACCGCCTGCGTGATGAAACGGGTGATCGGCGATTTGGTCTCGAGCAGGCGGTCGATGTGTGTTTGCTTGAGCAGGCATTTGTGAGTCACGTCCAGCGGGATCAAGGTGATCGGAATCCCTGAATGAAAAACGATATGCGCGGCGTGCGGATCTGCCCAGATGTTGAACTCCGCTTGCGGAGTGACGTTCCCATGTTCGAGTACCGCGCCGCCCATGATGACCAGTTCCTTCACGGCTTTGGCAAACTTCGGTTCCTTGCGGATCGCCATGGCAATGTTCGTCAGCGGACCGATGGGGAAGATGCTCAGCTCATTTGGCTCTGCCAGCGCGCGCTGAATCAAATAATCCACCGCGTGTCCTTCGAGCGGTTTGCTTTTCGGCGCGGGGAGTTTTGAGTTGCCAATTCCGCTTTCGCCGTGGACGTGAGCCGACGCACGCAACGGCTGAACGAGAGGCACTGCGCTTCCCGCCGCGACAGGAATATGACTCGCGTTTGCCAGTTCCAGCACAGCGAGCGCGTTGCGCGTGGCGGTTTCGATGGTGACGTTGCCTTGAGTCGTGGTCAGCGCTTCGAGTTGGATCTCAGGCGAGGCGAGCGCGAGCAGGAAGGCGAGGGCATCGTCGATGCCGGGGTCGGTGTCTATGATGATTCGTTTGGGCATATGAATTATTGGTAATTGGTAATTTGTAATTGATGGTTGAGTAAACGAGGTAGACTCGTCGCGTCAAAACCAGAGACTGGAGACTAGAGACTTGTCCTGAGCGAAGCCGAAGAGGTAGAGATTATTTTTTCGACTTCCTCTTTCATCGGCAACGATGGTTGCGCGCCGAATTTTGTGGTTGCTAACGCGCCGCATGCGCAACCAAAACGGACAGCCTCTTCGAGCGATTTGTTTTCCAGCAGGGATGTTGCAAAACCTCCAATGAATGCGTCGCCAGCGGCGGTGGTATCCACTACTTCCACTTTGAACGTGTGTATCTGCTTGCTTGCTTCCGAGTTCACCAACAACGCGCCTTTGCTTCCCAGGGTCACGATCACGTTCCTCGCGCCGCGTCTCAGCAAGTCTCTGGCGGCAGATTCGGCGGAGGGGATGTCTTCGATCTTCTGACTTGTCAACAATGACAATTCCGTTTCGTTGGGGATGATATAGTCGGCGAGGGCGATCAATTCATCGGGCAATTGTTGCGCAGGCGCGGGGTTCAAAATCACGCGGACGTTATTTTCCTTGGCGCGTTGCGCGGCGCGAAGAACAGCAGGGAGGGGGATTTCGAGTTGGAGCAACAGTAATTGGTAATTGGTAAATGGACTATTGTCTACATCGGCGATTGAAACGTTGCCGTTCGCTCCTGCGGATAACACAATGCTGTTCTGTCCATTGGAGTCTACAATGATGATCGCTGTTCCAGTCGAAGAATCATCGCGTTGGACCAGGCTCGAATCCACTCTGTTTTGCTTGAGATTCTCAAGAAGAAAATCGCCGAAGTTATCGTTGCCCACGCGCCCCAGTATCGAAACGTTCGCTCCAAGTCTCGCCGCCGCGACGGCTTGATTCGCTCCCTTGCCGCCGGGGATCACGCGCAGGTCTTCGCCGCTGATCGTCTCGCCGGGTTGAGGAAAGCGCGGCGCGCGCGCGACAAGGTCTGCATTGAGCGAGCCGACAACGAGGATTTGATTCATAATCAAATTATACAGTTATTCAAAATAAAAAGAACCATCTCGCGGATGATTCTTTTATGCCCCATAAACTTATTAGGTCATGGGAAGAGTGCCCCCACGGGAATTCGAATCCCGGTTTAAGCCTTGAGAGGGCTTCGTCCTGGGCCACTAGACGATGGGGGCAAAACTTGAATTAAGCGGCGAGATTGTATCATCCCGAATATCAATCGTCAACGAGAAAGGCGCGCACTTCGCCTGGTCCATGCACGCCGATGGTGTGGACGCTTTCGATGTCGCCCGTGGCGGAGGGTCCCGTGATGAAGACTGACGATTTTGTGTTTTTCACAAGATAGATCGCGTCTTCCAATGATGGATAGATGTGCGACGTGCGCAACACCGCAAGATGGATTTCGGGAAGTAGCGACGCGTGCAATGATTTCCCCTCGCCATCCGCTTCAAGCATGGACCCTGTGTCTGCCACGCCGCATTGAGCCTTTGTCACCCCCGCGCGGATTGCGGGATCGGGTTCGCGGGTGAAGGTGATGCCTGCTTGTGTGAGCATGTCTTCATTCAAAACATTTGGCTCAAGTTGAATTCGATTGATGTCCCGTGATTGCAAAAACTGAATAATGGATTGCGTTGGGTCTTCGGTGTGATGGACATGTCCATGCACGGCGGTTAGTTCTTGTGTGAAGCGTTCCATTATGTCACCCTGAGCGGAGCGAAGGGTCTCCTCTTTTTTTAGAAGTTCATTCGCGTACGTGTTTACTTGTCTACTTGTTTCCGTGTTTACCTTTGTCTCGTTCCATCTCTCCCGAAATGATTTCCCCGCAAAACGCGGCAAATCCTTGCTGTAGCCCCAGCCTGTGAACGCGGGCAAACGAATCCATTGCGAGAAAAGCGACAGGAGCGGACTCGTCAGCGCCGCAAATTTTTGGGCGAGGGTAAACAGGCGCGGGCGGCGGGCGAAGCGGCTGTACATCCGAAGAGAGAAAGTGGAGAGTGGAGTTAATCCATGAGGGTTAGACGACTTGAGACTTGAGACTGGAGACTGATCTGCTCTCACGCGCACCAGCAACTTCGGCAGGTCAATGTCCACAGGGCAGGCGTCTTTGCATGCGCCGCATAGCGTGGACGCTTGCGCGAGCGGGACGAATTCGCTTCCGAAGAGTCCCGCCGAGATGACCGAGCCGATGGGTCCCGAGTATGGACTTTTGTATGCGTGCCCGCCGATCTCGCGGAAGACGGGGCAGGCGTTGAGACATGAGCCGCATCGGATGCAATAGAGAGATTCTTTGAGAGGCGAGTTGCGCAGGCGCGAACGTCCGTTATCGAGGAGGATGAAGTGACGTTGTTGATTCGGTAGCGGGCTGTGGACGATCTGCGTGTATGAGGTGAGTTTTTGCCCAGTGGCTGAACGCGGAAGCAGAGACAGCATCAGCGCGAGGTCGTCGAGTGTGCGGACGATGCGTTCCATGCCGACGAGCGCGATGTGGATCGGAGGGAGAGTTGTGACCATGCGTCCGTTGCCCTCGTTGGTGACGAGGCAGATCGCGCCTTCTTCAGAGACTGCGAAGTTCGCGCCTGTGATGCCCACGTCTGCTGTGAGGAACACTTCGCGCAAAACTTTCCGCGCGGTATTGGTCAACGTGGGAATGTCTTCGGTGTAGGGGATGTCGAGCTTTTCGTGAAAGAGTTGACCCACATCCTGCCGTTTCAAATGCAACGCGGGCGTGATAATGTGAGCGGGCTTCTCGCCGCGCAGTTGCACGATGAACTCGCCGAGATCGGTTTCAACGACGCGAATCCCCTCCGCTTCAAGCGCATGGTTGAGGTTGACTTCCTCGGTGACCATGCTCTTCGATTTTGCGACAAGAGCTTTTTTACCACGAAGGTCACGAAGGGGCACTAAGGATTTTTCTTTTTCACTTTGTGTACTTTGTGTCCTTAGTGGTAAAGATTTTACGATTTCCAACACGATCTTCACCGCCTCCGCCGCGTCTTTTGCGCGATGGACGATGACTCCATTCGCTTGCGCGTTGGCTGTGAATTGATCGAGATACGAATCGAGATTCTCGATCACCTCCGCGCGGACGGCGTGGGCGCGTTGACGTCTCTCGCGCCAATCGGGCAAGGTCTCCAGCGCGTTGATCCTGCGCGTCACGCGCCGCTCGGCGTTGAGGTCTAACGCGTTTTGAAGATGCTGGTTCGCAAGCGATGTGCGAATTCTTTGACGGAATTGATCCATGTTGTTTCTTTCGCTGGTGATTGAGGAGGGAATTTGTCGCCCCAGCGTTTTCGTTTTTCCATCATTCCTTCGGCGGTTTCATTGCGCGTTTGCGCGATGATCTGCATTGCCTGTTCGCTTTCGATTCCTCGCCAACGGAGCAACGCGTACGCAACCAATCCCGTCCGATGGACGCCTGCCGAGCAATGAATGAGTATGGCATTGTTATTGTCGAGCAATTGCGCGAGTTTTGGCATGACTTCAATGAGGCGGTCATGCGCTTCGCCTTCTGGAAAATTTCCATTAGGAAGCGGCGCCCAAACCCACTCAATGTTTGCCGCGCGAGCCATGTCGCCGTACCGTTGCGCTCCTTCGCTTTCTTTGAGCAAGGTGATAATGTGCGTGCATCCCATCTGACGCAAAAGCGGAAAATCGATGCGGCGGGGACGATGATACACGGCAAATCTTCCTTTGCCGACGGGGACAAATTTGACGTTTAGCGAATCGGTCATGTTGCGTTCAACACTTCCGCAATATGAACTACTCGTTGATGTTTCTTCTGCCTGTGCAGTCCGCCTGCGATGTGCATTCGGCACCCCGCTTCGAGCAAAACTAAAGTGGGGGATTCGGAGGATTCTAGATTCGAGATTTTCCGTTTGAGTAGTTCTGCGGAAAGTTCAGGATGTTCCACCGAAAAGATTCCGCCGAAGCCGCAACAATCTTCCGCGGCGGGCAACTCGACGATGGTCGCGCCTTTCACGTTGGCGAGCAGGGCGCGCGGTTGGCGGTCTATCATCATTCCGCGTAATGCGTGGCAGGTTGGATGATACGTGAGGACTCCGTCCCGGCGCGCGCCGACATCGGTGACGCCGAGTCTGTCCACGAGGTATTCGGTGAATTCAAAGACGCGATTCGCCAACGTCTGCGCGCGCGGAAGCCAAACAGGGTCAGCGCGGAATAATTCGATGTAGTTATGTTTCATCATGTGGGCACATGAGCCAGAAGGCAGGACGATGTCGCCTGTCGTTTTCTCGAACACTTCGATGGTATGTTGCGCCATCGGACGCGCCTCCGCGTGCAAGCCCGCGCTGAAGGGAGGTTGTCCGCAACAAGTTTGGTCGCGGGCGAAGTCCACGTCAATGCCGAGGCGGCGGAGAATGCTCACCATCGCCTCACCAGTTTGAGGGTAGAAAGAATCAACGAGACACGTCACGAAGAGTTGGATGCGGGGCATTTGTTTATTGTATCCCAATACAAAATGTCGTTGCGAGGAGAGCCGTAGGCTCGACGAAGCAATCTCCTGTTACATTCAAAGTGCCAGGAGATTGCTTCATCATTGCTTCGCAATTCCTCGCAACGACATGCGCATGGTATGATTATTCACTATGACATCATTCAAAACACAACTTCCAAAACCCGTTGACCTGCCGAAACAAATTTCGCGCTTGCATGAACTTTCATACAACCTGTGGTGGACGTGGCATCCCGAAGCGGCGCGGCTGTTTGGGCGGCTCGATTATGAATTGTGGGAGCGGCTTGGACACAACCCGATTCGACTCTTGCGCGAGATCGAGCGCGCGCGATTGAAACAAGCCGTGAACGATAAGGATTATCAAAAATTATACAAAACAGTTTTTGCGGATTTCGATTCGTATTTTTCGGACTCAAAAACGTGGACGCATCAAACGCATCCCGAATTTGATTCGCGTCCCATCGCGTATTTCTCGATGGAGTTCGGTCTGCATGAAACGCTCCCCATCTATTCGGGCGGACTCGGCGTGCTGGCGGGCGATCATTTGAAAGAAGCGAGCGATCTTGGTTTGCCGCTCACTGCGGTCGGCTTCATGTACGCGCAGGGATATTTTTCGCAACGCATCAGCGAAGACGGCTGGCAGGAAGCGTTGAACAACATGCTCGTGTTGGAAGACCTGCCCGTTCTGCCCGTGATGGATAAAGACGGCAAGCGCGTCACGCTTGAAGTAGAACTCACCGATCGAAGCATCGCGTTGCAAATTTGGGAAGCGCGTGTTGGGCGCGTGCCGTTGTATCTGCTCGATTCGAATGTCGAAGATAATTCAGAATTGGATCGCTTGCTCACCGCGCGTTTGTATTGGTCCGATCTGGATCGCCGCGTGATGCAGGAAGTGTTGTTGGGCATCGGCGGCGTGCGCGCGTTGCGGACTCTGGGATACAACCCCGCGGTCTGGCACATGAACGAAGGGCACGCGGCATTCCTGACCTTGGAGCGGGCGCGCGAACTTGTGGCGGGCGGCGCGTCTTTTGAAGACGCCATCGCAAAGACGCGCGGACAAAACGTCTTCACCACGCATACGCCCGTCCCTGCGGGGAACGATGAATTCCCGTTGTGGTTGATCGAAAAATATCTTGGCGGAATCTATTCTCAACTGAATCTCACGCGCGAACAATTCTTCGACATTGCCAAACATCCAAAGGGACACAGCGAAGCCTTCAGCATGGGCATCCTTGCCTTGCGAAATTCAGACGGGCGCAACGCGGTCTCTGAGTTGCATGGCGAGGTCTCGCGCAAGATGTGGAATTTCTTGTGGGCAGATAAAGCGGAGAAGGATGTCCCGATCACCTACGTGACCAACGGGGTCCACACCGCGAATTGGATGGCGCGGCGTTTGACGAATCTTTTCATCAAGCATCTCGGCTCCGATTGGTACGATCATCTCGACCAGCCCGAGTTTTGGTCACAAATCGACGAGATCCCCGACGCGGAGTTGTGGGCGGTCCGCTTGCATCTCAAACGCAAACTTTCTTTTTACTTGCGAGAGCGCGTCCGTGAACGCTGGACGGGCGGAGGATTCCACCCCGTGCAAGTTGTCTCGTCTGGCGTGTTGATCAACCCCTACGCGCTGACGATCGGATTCGCCCGTCGGTTTGCCACGTACAAGCGGGCGAGTCTCGTCATGCGCGACGTGGAGCGGTTGCTGAACATCGTCAACAAGCCGAACATGCCTGTGCAAATTTTGTTCGCTGGCAAAGCGCATCCCGCCGACGAGCCAGGCAAGCAATTGATCCAGCAAGTGTATCGAACCGTGAAAAAAGCGGAGACGGGCGGTCGCATCGTCTTCATCGAAGACTACGACATGAACCTTGCGCGTTACCTCGTCCAAGGCGTGGATGTGTGGATGAACACGCCGCGTCGTCCGCTGGAGGCGAGCGGCACGTCTGGAATGAAAGCCGCTCTCAACGGCGCGTTGAACTTCTCCGTGCTGGATGGTTGGTGGCGTGAAGCGTATAACGGCAAGAACGGCTGGTCCATTGGGCGCGATGAACAGATTGATAACTCCGACGAGCAGGATGCCGAAGACGCCGAGAGTTTGTACAGCACGCTCGAGAACGAGATCATCCCGCTGTATTACGACCGCGACCCGAAAGAAATTTCCCACGAATGGATCGCGCGCGTGAAAGATAATTTGAAGACGAACATCCCCCAATTCTCCACGCGCCGCATGGTCAAACAATATGTGGAGAATTTATACGTGAAGGCGTTGAAATAGATTTTAAACACAAAGGGCACGAAGAACACAAAGTTATGTTGAGTGATGATCGTGGTATTGGCTTTCGACTCAACTCCCGAAAATGCGTGAAAGAAAGTCTACGGAAATTCACTGTGTTGCGCCACGAAACCAAAACCTTAGTGACCTTAGTGTCCTTCGTGGTAAAAAGAATTTAATGGAGCAACTATGATTCCTGAAATCACCACCACCGACCTCGCCGCGAAACTCAACTCCGATGAGCAATTCATTCTCCTCGACGTGCGCGAACTCGAAGAGTTGACCTACGCCAAATTGACTGACAGCAGGCTGGAGGTCGCGCCGATGAGCCGACTGGCAGAGGAGGGATTGAACGCGTTGTCCGAATCCGCAAGATCACAAGACGTGACGATTTACGTCATGTGTCATCACGGCAACCGCAGTGGGCAGGTCACCGCGTGGCTGTCTCAACAAGGTTGGAAAAATGTCTTCAACGTATCAGGCGGGATTGACGATTACGCGCGGAGGGTGGATTCGTCGGTGGGGCGGTATTGAAATTGTAGGGGCGAGGTACTCTCGCCCCTTTTGATTGATAAAAATATTGGGCGGGGAAACCCCGCCCTACGTGTTACTTCCCAAACACAAACTCTCCGTTCTTATAAAACAACTCCCCATCCACTGTAATTTCAGAATCGGTTCGCAAATCGCAGATCATGTCCCAATGGATCGCGGACTTGTTCTTCGATCCCGTTTCGGGGTAGCCCGCGCCGAGCGCCATGTGGAAGGTGCCGCCGATCTTTTCGTCGAACAAAATATTGCCCGTGAATTTGTTGATGTCGAAATTCGTGCCGATGGCAAACTCGCCGACGTGACGCGAGCCCTCATCCGACTCGAGCATCTTGATGAGATACGCTTCGTTCTTCTCCGCCGTCGCGCGTTGGACTCGTCCGCGATTGAACGTGAGTTCCGCGCCTTCGACAGCCACGCCGCCGTAAATGGCGGGGTAGGTGTATTTGACCCAGCCATTCAATGAGTCTTCAACGGGTCCCGTGTAAATTTCACCGTCGGGCATGTTGTATCTGCCAGTCGAATTCATAAACGTGCGACCTTTGATTGAGAGAGTTAAATCCACGTTCGGACCGCGCAAAGTGACGACATCCTTCCCCGCGAGGAAGTCAATCGCTTTTTGTTGTCCTGCCGCTGTGCTGTTCCAGTACGCGATTGGGTCATCTTCGTGCGCGTGAACTGCCCCAAAAACAAAATCCTCGTAGTCTTTCAAACTCATGCCCGCGTCTTGCGCGTACGCGTCGGTGGGGTAGAGGGTGGTGACCCATTTGAACTTGCCCTCGCCGCCGCGCCTCATCTGCGCTTCTGTGATTCCGCTGATGGCTTTGCCGCGTCGCTGCGCTTTGACGGGGTCAAGGTTCGTCGTGCCGCGCGTGTTCGTCGAAGAGTGGATGCGGATGCGGCTCTCGAATTCGTCGTACGCCAGTTTGTAAAACGTTGGAACGAAATCGAGTTGCGAGTCGTTGGCGTACGTGAGATAAAACTCGTCCTGGCTGAACGGCATCATCCCAGGCAGGGAAACCATCGGGTGCGGATGACCGCCCTTCTCCATGATCTGGATGAACAATTCGCGCACAAGCGGCTCGGCGGCGGTCGTCGCTTCGATCAGCACGCGGTCGCCAGGCACAATGCGCGCGGAATGTTCCACCAAAACTTTAGCAAATTTTTGAACTCGTGAATCAGCCACGGCAATTCTCCTGTTTTATGTCATCAGGCATGTCACCCTGAGCGTCAGCGAAGGGTCTCTATGATGGCGAAAGAGATTCTTCGCTCCGCTCAGAACGACATTCTGTACGTTAAGTTACGCAAATTATAACACTCGCTCATAGGGTATACTTTCCATCGCAACGAATCACCAATCTCTAATCCTCCAATTCTCTGATCTTCATGAAACAACTCCTCCAAAACATCAAAACAGGCAAAGCCTCCATCGAAGACGTGCCGATGCCGACTCCGCGCGAGGGGCAGGCGCTCGTCCAAGTGGCAACCAGCCTCGTGTCCGCGGGAACCGAGCGCATGGTCGTCGAGTTTGCCGAAAAGAGTCTCGTCGGCAAGGCGCGCTCGCGTCCCGATCTCGTCAAACAAGTCCTCGACAAAGCGCGGCGCGAAGGCGTGGTCAACACGATGCAAGCCGCGTTCAATCGCCTCGACCAGCCGATGGCGCTCGGCTATTCGTCCGCTGGCACGATCATCGCACTCGGCAAAAGCATGACGGGCTTCAAAGTGGGTCAGCGCGTGGCGTGCGCGGGCGGCGGATACGCTGTCCATGCCGAATACAATGTTGTGCCGCGCAATCTCTTAACGCCTCTTCCAAAAAATGTTGATTTTGAATCTGCCGCGTTCACCACGCTCGGCGCGATCGCCCTGCACGGATTTCGCCTCGCGGAGCCGCAACTCGGCGAGAACGTCGCGGTGATCGGTTTGGGTCTGCTGGGATTATTGACGATTCAAATCGCATCCGCCGCTGGATGTAACGTCTTGGGCATTGACCTCGACCCCAAGCGGATAGCCCTCGCTTCTTCTCTCGGACTTGATGCTGTCTCGCGCCAACGAGCGGAATCTACCTCCCAGCTTTTTACCGCCAACCGCGGCTTCGACGTGGTTCTCATCTGCGCCGACACCCCCTCCAATGATCCCGTTGAATTAGCAGGCATCATCGCCCGCGATCGCGCTCGCGTTGTTGCGACAGGCGCAGTCGGTTTGACTCTCCCAAGAAAAATTTACTACGAAAAAGAACTCGCCTTCATCAACTCGCGCTCCTACGGACCTGGTCGCTACGACTCCAACTACGAAGAAAACGGACAAGACTATCCCCTCGGCTACATCCGCTGGACGGAGGGTCGTAACTTTGAAGCCGTCGTTGACTTGATGGAAAGTGGAAAGTTGAAAGTGAAACCGCTTATCACGCATCGCTTCTCCATCGAAAAAGCGACACAGGCATATGATGTGATCACGGGGAAGAAGAAAGAATCGTTTTTAGGTGTTCTGCTCACGTATCCAACAGGAAAGACGAAAGAAGAAAGAAAAGTAGTCTTCCCCTCAATCGTAAATCGTAAATCTGAAATCGTAAATCTAGGCGTCTTAGGCGCAGGTCTCTTCGCCAACTCCGTCCTTCTCCCCTCCATCAAAAAAGTGGACGGCATTCAGCTCGTCGGCATCGCCTCCTCAGGCGGACCCCACGCTCAACACGCGGGCAAAAAGTTTGGATTCAAGTATGCCACTTCGAGTGACGATGAAATCATCAACGATCCAAACATCAACACTATCGCCATCCTCACGCGCCATGATTCACATGCAGAATTAGTCGTCAAAGCCTTGAAAGCAGGGAAACATGTTTTCGTCGAGAAACCGCTGGGGATAA
>WBZL01001712.1_pt1 | contig 22337 bp, 21 predicted proteins | sample 5204291 | NCBI WGS metagenome assembly WBZL01 (sample SAMN12344345, study PRJNA552823) | activated sludge metagenome | biome: Activated sludge suspended growth; feature: Nitrification reactor; material: Wastewater; isolation source: activated sludge from nitrification reactor of wastewater...
AGGGCTGCGCTCATTGCCAGTGCGGATGGAGATGGGCGTTTCCTGCTCAACCAGGTCGAAACCTTATTGTCAGTTGAAATTGGCGAGCCTCTGACGCCTGCGACCTTGTCCGAACTCTTGCACAGGCGCATGCCGGTCTATGACAAGGATCGCGAAGGGCACTACAACCTCATTTCGGCGCTGCACAAGGCCTTGCGCGGTTCCGATCCGCAGGCCGCACTTTATTATCTCGCAAGGATGCTCGTGGCAGGCGAAGAGCCGCTCTACATTTTGCGGCGGCTGGTCCGGTTCGCCAGTGAGGATGTCGGCCTCGCAGACCCGCAAGCACTGGTCCAGTGCCTGGCTGCCAAGGATGCCTATGACTTTCTTGGCAGCCCTGAAGGCGAACTCGCCATCGTCCAGGCTTGCCTGTATCTGGCAACAGCGCCCAAATCGAACGCCGCCTATTCCGCACAGAAATCATCCTGGAAGTCCGCACGGGATACAGGCTCTCTGAGCCCCCCGGCCCATATCCTGAATGCGCCGACCCAGCTCATGAAGAACATTGGGTATGGCAAGGGCTATGCCTATGATCATGATGCCGAAGATGGGTTCAGCGGCGCCAATTACTGGCCTGAAGAGATGAAGCCGCAAACCTTTTACGTTCCCGTCAACCGGGGCTTTGAAGCAAAAATTGCTGAACGCATTGCCTTTTGGGATCGTTTGAGGCGGGAGAAGCAGGGATGAATGCACAATACCGCGCCGCCATATGCACCTCGCTTACTGGCCCGGCCTCGCTTGAGATTCAGCACATGTCGGCTGGTCCCCTCGGCCGGACGGAAATCCGCATCGAAACCCGGGCCGCGGGGGTCAATTTTCCCGATCTTCTGATGACCTATGGTCGATACCAGTTCCGCCCAGACCCGCCCTTTGTTCCGGGCATGGAAATAGCGGGCGATGTCATCGAAGTTGGCGTTGATGTGACGGGGTTCAAGCCGGGTGACCGGGTGATGGCTGGAAGAAAAGGTGGTGGCTTTGCCGAGCAAATGGTGGTCGAGGACACTGCTGCCATGATCCTTCCATCCGCCCTGAGCTATATCGAAGGAGCCTGCTGGCGCAGCGCGGCGGTTACAGCTTGGCACGCACTGCATGACAAGGCCGGCCTCACCCCGGCCGACATGGTGCTTGTGCTAGGTGCAAGCGGAGGTGTCGGCATGGCGGCAGTCAAGCTTGCCGCGCAGATGGGCTGCTGCGTGATCGGAACGGGATCCAGCCCGGCCAAGCGCGATGCAATCCTTTCTGCCGGGGCCAAACACGCGCTGGATCCTGCCGCGCCAGACCTTGCGGACCAGATAAAGGCATTGACGAACGGCAAAGGCGTAGATGTCGTCTATGATCCCGTGGGAGGTCCCTTGTCCATAAAGGCCACGCGAGCGATAGCCTGGGGCGGCCGCTTTTTGATCGTTGGTTTTGCCAGTGGAGAGATTCCGTCTTTCCCGGCGAATCATGCCCTGATCAAAGGATACAGCCTGATCGGACTGCGCGCCGGCGAAGCGAGCCGGCGTGACCCGATCTTGGCCGCACGCACACAGGCTTCCTTGCAGGAACTGGCTCAGGAGGGCGCCATGAGGCCATTTGTTTCCTGCCAATTCTCGCTGGATGCCAGTCGAGATGCGTTGCTGGCTCTCGAGGCACGCAGCATCATCGGGCGCGCCGTCATCACCATGGCATGAGGTCGTTTGAACATTTTGCAGTGGTCGACTGGTCCGGAGCTGCAGGGCCGCGGCAAAAGGGTATCGCCATCGCGCTCTGTTCGCCCGGCAGGGAAGCCCCCCGCCTCGTGCGCCCCGGCCATGTCTGGTCACGCCATGATGTGCTCGACTGGGTCTTGCACCAGATGCCCAAGGATACTTTGATCGGGTTTGACCTGGCACCCGGCCTTCCCTTTCTCGATGGAGGCGCCTACTTCCCGGGATGGGAAGAAAGCCCAGCTGACGCGCGCGCGCTCTGGGCCCTGGTTGAGCGAATCTGCGCCTCCGATTCCGATCTTTCAGCTGGCAGTTTTGTCTCCCACCCCGTTGCCAGTCGATATTTCCGGCGGCAGGGAAAGGGGACTGGAGATCGGTTTGGAACCGGCCCCGGGCGCTTTCGCCTGGTCGAGCATCGCCAGCGCGACTTTCAGCTTGTGCCATACAGCTGCTTCAATCTTGTCGGCGCAGCTCAGGTGGGAAAGTCGAGCCTGACGGCAATGCGGATGTTTCATCGTTTCGGAGGAGCCTTGCCGATCTGGCCTTTTGACCCGCTTTCCTCATCCGGTTCCATCGTTGTCGAGATCTATACGAGCCTTGCCGCAAGGGCTGCTTGCATCCCAAAGGGCCGCAGCAAGATCAGGGACCCGGAGTCGCTCGATCGCGCATTGGCTGCCTTGTGCTGCAATCGGCATGAACCGCTTGAGCACTATTCGGACCATGCAACAGACGCTATCCTGACAGCCGCCTGGCTGCGCAACGTTGCGCTGTCGGACCAGCTATGGATCCCTGCCGGCTTGGAGAATGCAGCAGCGACGGAGGGCTGGACCTTCGGAATAGCCTAACCGAGCAGCCTCAGTCAGGCCTGCTGCAGGTTACAAATGAATTCAACGCTGGATTGCCGCTCGGCCTGAATCCGCGTCTGGCCCAAGATCGCGGCCCAATACCCGTCCGATCCATGGGCCAGCCGAAGCGCATGGAGCCGACGGGTATAGCGCTGCAGGTCAAATTCCTCGGTGATACCGATCGCACCGTGCACTGCATGCGCAATCGATACAATCTGGGGCACTGCGGCACTTGCGACTTGCTTGGAAACAGCAACGACATCCGGGGACGGCGACAACTCTTGTGCGCACCCGATCTGCGAGGCCATCCGCGTCAGCAGGACCTGCTCCCCCAAAACAGCAAGCTGCTGCTGGATGACCTGCAACTTCCCGATCGGCTTTCCGAATTGCACGCGATCATTCGCGTAAGACAGGCTCATGTCCAGAACCCGTTCTGCGAGACCGGCGATTTCCGCGACCACAAGGACTGCCGCCAGTGGTCGATCAAGGGCTTCGACGCCCAAGGCCCGCTTGGCCATGGTTTCTGCAAACGGAGCCTCAATCGCATATCGGCCAGCAGCGCGGATCAGCGGCTCCACATCAGCAAGCGACAGCCCTGCCCCTCCAGATTCCTCCGCGACCAGTGCATCAAGAAAACCGGAGTTCTCAATGGCCATCCACTGGGCCTCAGCCGTGACTTGCCGACCCGAGACGGACGCAAGCATCTGTTCAAACGGCCCAAGAATGTCGTCCATCAGCGAAGCCCCATTCCGCGCGCTATGATCCCGCGCAGGATTTCGCGCGTGCCGCCACGCAACGAAAAGGCAGGCGCGATATGCAGCAATGTTGTCACTGCGCGCCACAACTCCGGATTCACAACCTCGTCCGGGTGGCTGGCAAGGTCATCGGCGATCAAGGTCGGAACCGACTGCTCAAATGTCGCCCCAAGGTCCTTGACCAGCGATGCCTCAACGACCGGCTGTTCGCCAGCGGCCAACCTCGTGGTGACTGCAACCGACAATTCGCGCAGCACGGCAAGCTGCGCTGTCAGCGCGCCGACGAGCCGCTGCCTTGCTTCGCTTGGTTCCTGATTGGCAACATGCTGAATCCATGCATCGAGGAGCACCGCACTCGAATAGATGCGCTCGGGTCCACTGCGTTCGAATGCGAGTTCGGCCGTCACCTGTTCCCAGCCCGCGCCCTCCTCGCCAAGCAAGGCATCGCCCGGCAAATCCACATTGTCGAAGAAGACTTCGTTGAAGTCATGATCCCCGTTGAGATCCGGAACCGGCCGAATCGTGACACCAGGGGCCTTCATATCGACAAGCAATTGCGACAATCCGCGCTGGCGATCGGACGCTGATCCGGATGTCCGGACAAGCGCAATCATATAGTCTGCATGATGAGCGCCGGACGTCCAGACCTTCTGGCCATTGAGACGCCAGCCGCTCTCCGTCCTTTCGGCATGAGAGCGAACCGAGGCGAGGTCGGAACCGGATCCCGGTTCGCTCATCCCGATACAAAAATACAGTTCACCCCGGCAGATGCTGGGCAAAAATTTCTCTCGCTGTGCCTCGGTGCCGAACTTCAGAATCACGAGCGCACTTTGGCGGTCTGCGATCCAGTGCATGCCAACAGGCGCTCCCGCACAGAGCAATTCCTCGACAATGACAAATCTGGCGAGTGGCCCCCATTCGGCTCCGCCATATTTTCGTGGTAACGTCAGGCCAAGAAAGCCTGCACGCCCCATCGCCCGACTGAAAAGGGCATCCCCGCCCATCCAGGTCCGCGCACGTTTGTATAACGGCATTTCGGCAACATGGGCGGCAATCAGTTCACGAATTGCAGGGCGGAGGGCCTGGTCCTCGTCAGGTAGTTTCGACAGCGTGAGGTTATCGAAATTCATTCGCCGCGAAACGCAGGCGCGCGCTTCTCGATGAAGGCGTCAATGGCCTCATCATTGTCCTTTGTGGCATGGGCCAGCGATTGCATCGCGGCAGACATTTCAAGAATATTTGCAAGCGTTGCCGTCTGCCCCGCCCGCAGGAGCCTTTTTGTCATCCGAACGGCATGGGGCGGATTGGCCGCAACCTTGAGGGCAATCTCCATCGCCTTGGCCATGAGCTGGTCGTCCGGCACCACATGCGAGACAAGCCCATATGCCAGCGCAGCCTGTGCATCGAACATTTCCCCCGTCAGCGCCAGCTCGGTCGCTCTCGAGAAACCGACAATCCTCGGCAGGAGCCAGGCACCGCCATCGCCGGGGACAATGCCGACCTTCACAAAACTCTCGGCAAATTTCGCACTCTCCGCTGCGATGCGGATGTCGCACATCGTCGCCAGATCAAGGCCCGCACCAATTGCTGGTCCGTTGACGGCTGCAATGACGGGCACTTCGAGTGCCTGAAACGCCAAGGGCAATTTCTGGATGCCCGACTTGTAGTTCCGACGGGTCTGCGCAGGCAATGCCGCGCGCAGTCCGGATCCGGCTTTCATCTGCTTGAGGTCACCGCCAGACGAAAAGGCAGATCCAGCGCCCGTCAGAATGACGGCGCGGATCCCGATATCAGCATCGGCATCTGCCATTGCGGAGAGAAGCGCCTCAACCATCACCTGGTCCGAAATCGGATTCCGCCGCTCCGGCTGATTGAGGGTCACTGTCAGAACCGCGCCTTGCCGCTCAACAAGAATGGGAGATGTCACGCCTTTGCTCCTCGCATTCCCTATTCAAGGGTTTTGATAATGGCCGAGAAATCCAGCCCCCCCGATCCCGCATCTGCAAATGCCTGATAGAGTTCGGCTGCGCGATGGCCCATAGGCACCTCGGCGTCAACAGATTGTGCGGCTTCCATTGCAAGCTTGAGGTCCTTGAGCATCAACGCCGTTGCAAACCCCCCTTGATACCCATTGTCTGCAGGCGTCTGTGGCCCCACGCCCGGAACCGGACAATAGCTCGTCATTGACCAGTTCTGGCCCGAAGCCTTGGACGAAATGTCAAAGAAGGTCTGAAGATCGAGCCCCAGCTTGCGGGCGAGCGCAAAGGCCTCACACGTTGCAATCATTGATGCACCGAGGAGCATGTTGTTGCAAATCTTTGCCGCCTGCCCTGCCCCGCTTTCTCCGGCATGGATAACCGCTTTGCCCATGCAGGAAAGGATCGGCTCAGCCCTTTTGAAGGCCGTGTCCGTACCGCCCACCATGAACGTCAATGTTCCACCATTGGCAGCGGCAATCCCACCGGAGACGGGTGCATCGACCATGTCATAGCCTTTGGCCGCCGCATCGGCGCAGACCTTGCGTGCAGTGGCAACATCAATGGTGGAACAGTCAAGGAGAATTGCAGTGGCTGGCGCGTGGCCAAGCACGTCATTCGCAAAGACTGATTCCACGATCGTCCCGTTGGGCAGCATCGTCACAACTGCATCGACGCCGGCGACGGCATCGCGCACATTGGAAAAGGTCGTGCACCCATTGTCCGCGGCGCGCGCGCGCGCCGCTTCAACCAGATCGAACGCGTTGACGTCGTACCCTGCCTTCACAAGGTTGGCAGCCATCCCGGCGCCCATATTGCCGAGGCCTATAAATGCGATCCTGCTCATTTTCCTGTCCAGTTCCCCGGCCGCTTTTCGACGAAAGCCGCCATGCCTTCTTTCTGGTCCGCGCTGCCGAACAGCCCATGAAACAGCCGACGTTCGAATACGACCCCTTGCTGCAGGGTCATTTCAAACGCTGCATTGACCATTTCCTTTGTCGCAATGGTGGCCAGCGGCGCCATCCCCGCGATGGTTTCGGCAACTTTCGTCGCTTCCGACACGAGGTCCGCCACCGGAACGACGCGGGCGACCAATCCCGAACGTTCGGCTTCTGCGGCATCCATCATCCGGCCAGTCAAACACATTTCCATCGATTTCGCCTTTCCGATCGCACGCGTAAGACGTTGCGAGCCGCCCATGCCGGGCGTCACGGCAAGCTTGATTTCGGGTTGACCGAACTTGGCATTGTCTGCGGCGATGATGAAGTCCGCCATCATCGCAAGCTCGCAACCACCACCAAGCGCAAACCCCGACACTGCGGCAATCCAGGGCTTGCGCGTCGCAGTGACGCGTTCATATCCAGCGAAAAAATTGGCGCCGTACATGTCCGCAAAGGACTGGCTCTGCATTTCCTTGATGTCTGCGCCGGCCGCGAATGCCTTTTCTGATCCGGTCAGGATCGCGCATCGCTGCTCAGGATCGGCGTCAAAGGCTGCGAACGCCTCAATCAGTTCGGCAAGCACCTGGCTGTTCAAGGCATTCAGGGCCTGGGGCCGGTTGAGCGTGATGAGCGTGACGGGCCCCTTCTTCTCAACCAGGATTGCTTCAAAACTCATAGTGGCTTCCACTCCTCTTCGGCCGGCAGCGGCGCAAAAATTTCGTCAAGCAACGTATCCGTCACGCCCTCGGGCGCCGAAGGATTCCACTTGGGCGCATTATCCTTGTCAATGATGACGGCGCGCACGCCTTCGATGAAATCGTGGCGGACAAGAACACGCGAGCCGATCCGGTATTCCATCACCATATTGTCCGCGAATGTTTCCATCTCTGCGCCCATGGCCAGTTGCCGGAGCGCGACCTTGCAGGTTTGGGGAGATTTGGTTGAAAGCGTCGCCAGCTCTTTGGCCGCCCATTCGGACCCATCATCCTCAAGCGCTGCCAGAATGTCTTCATAGCGGTCAGACGCAAACAGCCTGTTGATCAAGGGAATATTCTCGACAATGCGGGCATGCGGTGGTTTGACCGACAGCTGCCCCAAAATGCCTTCGATGCGTTCCGGATCTTCTGCAATCCGCTCTTTCGCCTCTGCGAGCGCGTCAGCGGGCAAAAAGTGCGTTGCAAGCCCAATGGCCAGGCATTCAGCCCCATCAAGTCGTGCACCAGTCAACGCGAGGAAACGACCAATCCGTCCTTCGAGGCGGGACAGGAACCAACCACCACCTACGTCAGGAAACAGGCCAATTCCGGTTTCAGGCATCGCGAAACGCGTGTTCTCTGTTGCGATGCGGAACCTTGCCGGCTGGGAAATTCCAACCCCTCCCCCCATGGTGATCCCGTCCATGAAGGCAACTACCGGCTTTTGGTATTCAAAAAGCAGGTGGTTGAGCTGATATTCGTCGTGGAAGAACCGGCGCCCTTCCAAGCCGCCTTTCAGGGCTGATTCCTGCAGGAAGCGAATGTCGCCGCCTGCGCAAAACCCGCGACCCTCGGAATGATCGATCATGATGCAGCCGACCTGTGGATCGGAAGCCCAGCCTTGCAGGCAGGCCGTCATGCCATGGACCATGTCTACATTGAGCGCATGGAGCGCTGCAGGGCGGTTCAGGCTGATCCGGCCGGCCTTGCCTTCGATGCGCGCCAGGATTGCTTCTGTCATTGGCGTGTCAGCTCCCGGCCTACAATCATGCGCATCACCTGGTTGGTCCCTTCAAGAATTTGATGGACCCTAAGATCGCGGAAGAAGCGCTCGATCGGATAGTCCTGAAGATAACCGTACCCGCCATGAAGCTGGAGCGCATCATTGACGATCTTCGAGCCATTGTCTGTGGCCAACCGCTTTGCCATGGCCGCGAACCTTGTCTTGTCAGGCGCATTGGCCGTCACCTTGCAGGCCGCCATATAGAGCAGAGCACGTGCTGCCTCCAGATCCGTCGCCATATCGGCCAGCATGAACTGGGTATTCTGGAACTCGGCAATCGGCTTTCCAAACTGCTGGCGCTCCTTGGTATAGCTGATGGCTTCGTCAAGGCAGCGCTGGGCGCCACCCAGCGAGCATGCGCCAATATTGAGCCGGCCGCCATCCAGGCCCATCATGGCAATGCGAAAACCTTCCCCTTCTCCACCCACAAGGTTATCCACAGGAACACGCACAGCATCGAAATTGACTTGCGCCGTGGGCTGGGAATGCCAACCGAGCTTGCGCTCGTTCGCACCAAAACTCACGCCATCCATATCCTTTTCGATGACCAGGCAGGACACGCCTTTGGGGCCATCTTCTCCAGTACGGACCATGGTGACATAGACTTCGTTTTCGCCGCCGCCTGAAATAAAGGCCTTCGAACCCGTCACAACATAGTAATCCCCGTCGCGAACGGCCCTTGTCTTCAAGGCGGCCGCATCGGAGCCGGATGAGGGCTCGGTCAAGCAATAGGATGCAATTCGTTCCATACCGACGAGATCGGGCAGGTATTTTGCCTTGACCGTATCGGACCCGAACCTGTCGATCATCCAGCTGGCCATGTTGTGGATCGAGATAAATGCACTCGTCGACGGGCAACCATAGGCCATGGCTTCCATGATCAATGCGGCTTCAAGCCTGCCAAGGCCAATGCCGCCCGATTCCTCCGACACATAAATCGAGGCAAACCCCAACTCTGCCGCCGCCTTGATCGTTTCGCGCGGGAATATGTGCTTTTCATCCCACTCGGACGCAAAGGGCGTGATGTTGTCCGCGGTAAACTTGCGCGCCATATCCTGGATCGCACGCTGGTCCTCGGTCAGGTCGAATTGATTGGTCATGGTTACCCCAATGTCACCCCATTGTCGGAATGACAAATGCATTGCCGCCATCCGGAGAGCCATCGGGCCAGCGGGCTGTGACAGTCTTGACCTTGGTCCAGAACTTCACCCCTTCCATGCCGTGCTGGTTGGTGTCTCCGAACGCAGAGCGTTTCCATCCGCCAAATGTGTGATACGCGACCGGCACCGGGATTGGCACGTTGATGCCCACCATGCCAACATTGACGCGTGCAGCAAACTCGCGCGCGGCATGACCGTTGCGGGTGAAGATCGCGACGCCATTGCCATATTGATGCCTCGACGGCAGCGAAAGCGCAGTCTCGAAATCAGCCGCACGCACCATCTGGAGGACGGGGCCGAAAATCTCTTCCTTGTACGACGACATGTCGGTCGTAACCCGGTCAAAAAGCGTCGGCCCGATGAAAAAGCCGTCCTCATGACCCTGAAGCTTGAAGCCGCGACCATCCACCACAAGCTCTGCACCTTCATCAATGCAGGTCTGGATCCAGCCTTCGACCTTGGCCTTGTGCGCAGCGGTGACCACCGGGCCATAGTGCGCCTCATTATCAGTCGAAATACCCACCTTCAGGGCTTCGATCGCCGGAATGAGCTTGGCCTTCAGCCGGTCGGCCGTTTCATCGCCGACGGGCACGACCACAGGAAGCGCCATGCACCGTTCCCCGGCCGAACCAAAGGCGGCGCCTGCCAGATCGTTGACGACCTGATCCAGGTCCGCATCCGGCATGACAATCCCGTGGTTCTTGGCTCCACCCATTGCCTGCACACGTTTTCCGGCCGCTACGCCGCGCTGATACACATAATGGGCAATGTCGGACGACCCCACAAAACTGACCGCGGCAATCGCAGGATGGTCGAGAATGGCATCGACCATTTCCTTGTCGCCCTGCACGACCTGACAGATCCCCTCCGGCAGTCCGGCTTCGATGAACAGTTCTGCGAGCCGCACCGGCACGGATGGATCACGCTCGGACGGCTTGATGATGAAGGCATTGCCCGTGGCGATTGCAACGCCAGACATCCAGAGCGGAATCATTGCAGGAAAATTGAACGGCGTGATGCCCGCGCCGATGCCGATCGGCTGCCTCATCGAATACACGTCGATGCCGGGACCAGCTCCTTGGGTATATTCGCCCTTGAGGACGTGGGGGATGCCGCAGCAGAACTCGATGACTTCAAGCCCGCGCTGAATGTCGCCCTTTGCGTCAGCAATCACCTTGCCATGCTCGCTCGAGAGCATGTTCGCCAGCTCGTCCATATTGGCTTCGACCAGCGCCTTGAAGTTGAACATGACGCGCGCACGCCGTTGCGGATTGGTCGCGGCCCATGCCGGCTGCGCGGCAAGGGCGGCCTGAACGGCCCGCTCGAGCACAGCCACATCGCCCAGCGCAACCTGGGCCTGCACAGTCCCGTTGTTCGGATCAAACACGTCGCCGAAGCGCTTGGCCGCTGCTCCGGCCCCGCCGGAAATGAAATGATCAATCTGCCGCATGACAATCAACTCCTTATCAATGCTGATGCCCCTTAGCGAAGCAGGATATTTGCATTCAATACGCAAAAATTGCAGTGACGTGCTGCAATTTTGCCGGTGGAACGAACATGCATTGGGATGATCTGCGAATCTTCCTCGCCGCAGCGCGATCAAGGACAGTTTCTGATGCCGCGCGCAAGCTCGGAATTGATCCGACAACCGTCAGCCGCAGGCTGGACAGGCTTGCGGGTGATCTCAAAAGCAGCCTGTTCGAATCTGGCTCCACCGGTCTTGTGCTCACCAGCCATGGCCAGAAGCTGCTGGTGCAGGCAGAAGCCGCAGAGCAAGCCATTGGTGTTGCCACAGGCACGCTGACCGGTGAACGGAGCCGCCTCAAGGGACTGGTGCGGATCAGCATGTCGGAAGGCCTTGCAACCTGGGTCGTCGCCCGGAACATGCCCGACTTCCGGGAACTGCATCCAGAGATCACGCTTGAGCTGGTGACGACAAACGGATTTCTCAATCCTTCAAAGCGTGAAGCAGACCTGGCGATTACGCTGGCAAGGCCGGCACGAGGCCATCTGGTAGCCAGCAAGCTCTCCAGCTATCGGCTGGGGCTCTTTGCCTCGATTGAGTATCTTCAAAGGCATGGAGAGCCGACATCCGGTGAGGACCTCGGTCGGCATCCGATTATCGGATACGCGCCTGACTTCATTTATTCGGACGAACTTCGCTATCTTGTCGAAATCGGAAACAAGCTTGAACCCAGCCTGAGCAGCTCAAGCATCAATGTCCAGCATGCCATGATTCATGCATCCAGCGGCATTGGTGTCCTGCCTCTGTTCATTGGCCTGCAGGATCCCAGCCTGATCCGCATCATGGCGGACAGCGCTGAAATTACCCGCAGTTTCTGGATGGTCGTTCACCGCGACGCGCGACGGATTGCCAGGGTAGCCGCCGTTGTCGACTGGCTGAGGGACATCGTGCCACGCCAGCTTTCCCTGCATTGAAAACCGTCCTGTCGGACGTAAGAACCGGCGCGTCGCCTTAGTTGCTGTCATTGGCCCGCATTTGCCATTCCGGCGTTGACAGAATATGTCTGCATTGAAACAAACGCGTCGGCCTGCCCTAGCGAGAGGCCGGGAGACAGAACATAGTGGTCGACAACGCCGAAGAGGAACAGGCACTTTTCCCTGAGCGGGCCGGTGACAGGCTTCGCGCCGCAAGGACCCGGGGCGGTCTTGACCTTTCTGATGTTGCCAGCCGGACGCGCATTCCCCTCCGCCATTTGCTCGCCATCGAGGCAGGAGACTATTCGGCTTTTCCTTCCTCAACCTACTGTGTCGGCTTCGTGAAGGCCTATGCCCGGGCAGTCGGCGAAGATGAGCATGCGCTGGCCCAGCAGGTTCGGATCGAACTTGGGCAGGAAGGCCTTGGGTACCGGACTGAACTTCAGGACTATGATGATGCCGACCCTGCCCGCGTCCCGTCGCGCACTCTTGCATGGACAGCAGCAGCTGTCGCGGCACTGCTGGCCATAGGCTATGGCGTCTGGCGGACCATGGTGCTGGCAGGGCCTGAGGTGGCACCCACACCCGTGGCTGTGACCGCACCTGGGCCGAAGGCACCAGCTGCGCCTCTACCTGCAGCTGGTGGGGAAGTCGCACTCACCGCAATCGAGCCGGTCTGGGTCCGCATCTATGATTCGGCAGACAAGGTGCTTTTTGAAAAAGAGATGGCAAAGGGCGAACGTTTCGTTGTGCCTCCTGATGCCAGCAATCCAATGATCCGGACAGGCCGGGCACAGCTTCTCGCCGTGACAATCAACGGTTCGGCAGTGCCAGCGCTTGGCCCCGCCGAGCGGACGTTGAAGGATGTGGGGATCAGTGCGGCCGCCCTGCTGGCACGAACGGCGCCTGCTGCCGAACAGACTGTCGCGGACTCGAAACCAGAGGCCGTCGAGGACAAGAAACCTGAACTGCCCAAACCCGTGGCTGAAAAGAAGCAGGCCGCCGAACGAACTGTTTCGCCTGCCAGCGCTTCGCAGACCAAAGCCGCAACGCCTGCTCCTGTCACTGCTCCGGTCGCAGCCCCGCCTCCATCCGAAGCACCACCGCAAGCCAACTCTGCGGCCCCAGCGCAGCCCCAGCCTTGATCGAAACAGTGTGGTGCGCCACAGAATCGATCCGTAAGCACAGATGATCAGAACAGAGGAACCGTGATGCGCAAATTCCCATTCGCCATGCTTTTGCTAGCCAGCGTCGCTGCCGGACCGGTGCTCGCGCAGTCGGATCCACTCACCCAGCGTGTTGGCAAGCTTGAAAAAGAGATGACAGCTGTCCAGCGAAAGGTGTTTCCGAACGGCGTCGCAATTGAACCGGAAGTCAGAACCGGCACGGTTCCCACGGCTGCCGGCAACCCGGCAACGTCTCCGGTTGCTGACCTGACTGCACGTGTTGACGCACTGGAATCCCAGCTGCAGGCCTTGACAGGCCAGGTCGAAACGAGCGGAAATCGCATCCGGAAACTTGAAGAGGCTTTGGGTGCATATGATGCACGCCTGAAGGCGCTGGAGACAACGGAAACAGCCGCAGTGAGCCCGGTCGCGACGAACACAAGTGCGGCCCCTGCCCCCAAATCGACGGCAGCGGGAACGCAACCGACGCCGGCCAAGCCGGTTCCGGTTGCAAAGGCGGACCCTGACCGCAAGGCAGCAATTGCGGCCGTGGAAATTCCAGCAACAGGCGATGCCATTGAAGATGCCTACACATATGGCTTCCGCCTCTGGTCAGCCAAGCTGTACCCGGAAGCTCAGGTCAAGCTGAAGGAATTCGTCGCCAAATATCCAAGCCACAAACGTGCCAGCTATGCCCAGAATTTGCTTGGACGGGCTTATCTCGATGAAGGCAAGCCAGCCCTTGCGTCCGTCGCTTTTTATGACAATTACCAGAAAATGCCTCGGGGTGAGCGCGCGTCGGAAAGCCTGTACTGGCTGGGCGTTGCGCTGACGAAGCTCAAGAAATCCGCCGACGCGTGCAAGGTCTACCGCGAATTTGACGATGTATATGCTGAAAAGGCCAGCGCAGATCTGAAGGCGAAGGTCGCCAAAGGCAAGACCGATGCAAAATGCGCTGCCTGAGGCGGCGGTAGAACGGTTTAGAGGCGACCTTCAAAAGCTCGTTCCAGACAATGACGCACGTCTCGGCATCGCGGTATCGGGCGGGCCGGACAGTCTGGCCTTGCTTCTGCTCTGCAATGCGACCCGCCCTGGCCTGTGCCACGCAGCGACCGTTGATCACCAACTTCGGGCCGAGAGTGCGCGAGAGGCAATGTTCGTCAGCGACATTTGCAAACGGCTGGGCGTGCCTCATGCCACGCTGACGCCAGACGCGCCGATTTCGGGCTCGATCCAGCAGGCCGCGCGGACAGAACGCTATGCACTCCTTGAACGCTGGGCGGATGAAAAGGATCTGACCGCCATCCTGACAGCGCATCATGCTGATGATCAGGCAGAAACACTGCTCATGCGACTGAATCGCGGAGCAGGCATAGGTGGCATGTCAGGCGTGCGGTCTACCAATGGGCGGATTGTCCGGCCATTGCTGGGCTGGAGGCGCACGAACCTGGCTGATATTGTGAGGATCGTCGGGCTCGAGCCTGTTCTTGATCCTTCAAACGAGGATGATCGATTTGACCGCGCCCGCATGCGCAAGGCAATCGCATCGGCCGACTGGCTCGACCCGGTTGCAATGGCGCGAAGCGCAGCTGCATTGTCTGAAAGCGATGCCGCGCTTGGCTGGATGACTGACCGGGTCTTTGCGGAGCGAACCAGAAAATCGGGAGAATCCCTCCTCCTGTGTGACCCGCTTTCCCTTCCTGCGGAAGTGCAGCGACGCGTGCTGATCCGGTGCATCAACGCGCTGGATGCGGATTGGCGAGTGAATGGTCCCGACCTCCAGCGCCTTGCGCAGAAGCTGCAAAGCGGAACCAAGGCCAGCATTGGACGCCTTGCCGTCACCGTCACCCCGGATTCATGGGTATTCTCCCCGGCCCCGCCTCGGCGCAAATTCTGATCATTTCACCATTTCATTGCATTGTTATTCACCAATTGCGCCTTATCTAGGCTCAAAGAAAGGTGTTTGCGCACGATGAACGACGACAAAGAACCCCAAGGCATGAACCCGATGATGAAGAGCTTGCTGATTTGGGCTGGCATCTTGATCATGATCGGTGTCTTCGTTTCAGTCTTCGATACGCGTTCGCGCAATGCCAAATCCGATGCAATTGCCTATTCCGAATTCATCAAGAAAGTCGACGAAGGCTCGGTGAAGGAAGTCGTCCAGGCGGGCGATGTCATTTCCGGGAAGCTGAGCAATGGCGATTCCTTTCACGTCTATGCCATCAACGATCCTGGCCTGACGACACGTCTGGAGCGCGGCAATGTCCGGTTTTCGGCCCGTCCTGAAGAAGGGCCAAGCGTTTGGATGGTGATGCTCTATCAGGCGCTGCCGTTCATCCTTATTCTGGGCGTCGGCTTCTTCATCATGCGCCAGATGCAGAAGGGCGCCGGTTCAGGCGCAATGGGTTTTGGCAAATCCCGCGCGAGAATGCTCACCGAAAAGCAGGGCCGGGTAACGTTTGATGACGTGGCCGGCATCGATGAAGCGCGTGAGGAATTGCAGGAAATCGTGGACTTCCTGAAGGACCCCTCCAAATTTTCGAAGCTTGGTGGCAAGATTCCGAAGGGCGCATTGCTGGTCGGATCTCCGGGTACCGGCAAGACCTTGCTGGCGCGCGCCATTGCCGGGGAAGCGAACGTGCCCTTCTTCACGATTTCGGGTTCGTCGAGATGTTCGTGGGCGTCGGCGCGAGCCGCGTGCGCGACATGTTCGACCAGGCCAAGAAATCAGCGCCCTGCATTGTTTTCATTGACGAAATTGACGCGGTCGGCCGCCATCGCGGTGCGGGTCTGGGCAATGGCAATGACGAACGTGAGCAGACACTCAACCAGCTGCTGGTGGAAATGGATGGCTTCGAGGCAAACGAAGGCATTATCATCATCGCCGCCACCAACCGCCCCGACGTACTCGATCCGGCACTGCTTCGCCCTGGCCGCTTTGACCGGCAGATCGTGGTGCCGCACCCCGATATCGAAGGACGGGAAAAGATTCTTCAGGTTCACATGAAGAAGGTCCCGCTTGCTCCTGACGTGGATGCGCGCACAATTGCACGCGGCACGCCCGGCTTTTCAGGCGCAGACCTGGCCAATCTGGTGAATGAGGCCGCCTTGCTGGCCGCCCGGCTCGGCAAGCGACTGGTCGCCATGGCGCAGTTCGAGGCTGCCAAGGACAAGGTCATGATGGGAACCGAATGGAAATCCCTTGTCATGACGGATGAAGAAAAGAGGATGACGGCCTATCACGAAGCCGGCCATGCCCTTGTGACCTTTCACGAGCCAGCGTCCGATCCGATCCACAAGGCCACGATCATTCCGCGCGGTCGCGCATTGGGGATGGTCGTCCGTCTTCCAGAACGTGACACCTATTCCTACCATCGCGACAAGATGTACGCGAACCTTTCGATCGCAATGGGCGGTCGCGTCGCCGAAGAGTTGATTTTCGGCTACGACAAGGTGTCTTCTGGAGCTTCGGGTGACATCCAGATGGCAACCGGCCTTGCACGCTCAATGGTTACTCAATGGGGTATGTCCGACAAGATGGGCCCATTGCAGTATGAAGAACAGCAGGGTGAAACATTCCTTGGCTATTCGCAGACCCAGCGGCACAATATGTCCAATGAGACAGCGCAATTGATAGACAGCGAGATCCGCGCTCTTGTGGAAGGCGGACATGCGCAAGCCACAAAGATCCTGAAGAAGAATATCAAACAGCTTCACACGCTTGCAAATGCCCTGCTCGAATATGAGACGCTGACTGGCGACGAAATCACCGCCTTGCTGAAAGATGGCACGCCACCTGACCGTAGCGGGGTCGATCACAATCAGCCCAAGGCATTGAAGGCGGGCGGTTCGTCCATCCCCAAGACCCGCAAGCGCGGCATTGGCGGAGCAGCAGCTCAGGGGGCGTAACCCTTATCCGGTAATGCCAAGCATGAGCAGGATGATCGCAAACATGAGCAGCACGAAGAATGCGATCACAAGAAGCGCAATCGTTCGCCAGGCGGCCGAAAAGACTCCGATCTCGTAAGCCCCCCTCAGCTGCACGAACATGTGTACCGGAGGCACAGTAAAGACCAACGGCACGCGCCAGTCTGCAAGGGGGCCCAGACGTCCGAAAATCGATAAAACGACGAGAAACAGGCTGATGAAGGATTGCGAATAGGTCACAAAAATTGCGTGATCATAGGGCTTGAACCGTCGCCTGAACACAAAGAGCATCCAGACAAACGGGATTGAAATCGGAATCAGGGCCCAACTGAACTTGTAGGCGTTCGACTGCATTTTATAAAGCAGCAAGGCCGGGTTCTGAACAGCGTGCCGGAAGGCCTCATCAAGTTCGGGAACGCCCAGATTGATATCATTCTTGGCAAGTTTCAGATCGCCAATGTCCGCACCGTCAGCCAGTTTTTCCGCGGCTTCCAGCCTCCTGACCTGATCTCGGACTTCCGCAGTTTCTGAACTCGGAGCCCGTTCCTTTTCCAGTTTTGCGAGCCTGGATTTCGTCCTGGCCAATTCGGCAGACACAGCAGCCTTGTCCAATTGCAATGCGTTGCCCTGACCCTGGCCCGACCCCAAGGGCATGCCAACCCAACTGAAGGTCGCAAACATGAGAAAGACAGAAAACAGAAAGAGCGCAAGCGGCGACACGAAACGCGCACGTTCTCCATTCACATAACGCCGCGTCAATTGACCCGGCCGAAAAAAGAGCAAGGGCAGCGTGCGCCAGATCTTTCCTTCGAAATGCAGAATGGAATGCGTGAAATCATGCCAAAACGCAGTCAGCGTGCGGTGCACACGCACGGATTGGCCGCATTCGTGGCAGTATTTGCCCGCGACCTGCGCACCACAATTCAGACAGGGCCCCTGCCCGTCCTGTTGAGATTCTCCCGCAGCAGGTTCAACCGCACGGCCCACCAGCCCTGCGGTGACAATGTCTCCTGCTGCTTCGATTCCTCCGCCCATCGGCGGACTATGCCATCAGGCCAATCTGCTGTGAACCCGCTTCACGCCCCAAACCAGAATGCCGAGGTGTCCACGACGAGATCGATCAGCGATTCATCGGTTGGAATCTGGCCGTCAAGCATGAGCATTGCAAGGCCATGGACTGTTGCCCAGGATCTCACGAGTCCAATGTGCTGATCCTGTTTAGAAGCCCCCGGAGCAGCCAGTGCCGCAATGTTCCTGCGTAACAGGTCGAGTCCCGTCCTGTCCCTGTCAACATCTGTCGGACTGACGTTGCGCGTTTGGGCCGTCATCAAACGAAACAGGGCCGGGTTCTGCAAGGCAAAGCGTACATAGGCTCGACCAGTTGCATCAAAGCCAGCCCGCCCGCCGCCTGCCGCATCCTGCGCCTGCTTCTGCAAACGGGCCAGCTGTGCACCTCCCTCCATCGCCAATGCTGAAAGCAGGGCCTGCTTGTCCGGGAAATGGCGATATACAGCCGTCGGGCTCACGCCAACATCGCGCGCGATTGCACGCAGACTCAACGTTTCAGCATTGCCACTCGCGAGGTGCCGCAACCCCTCGGCAATCAGCGCTGCCCGTAGGTCACCATGGTGATAGCGGCTCTTGTCATTTTCCATGTTGACACTGTTATCATTGTCGCTCATGTTATCAGTGTAAACATAACTCGAGTCTTTTTCAAGCAAGAGGAGCAAAGACATGGCCAGCGCTGTGGAAACCCTGATCCGCAAGACCGTCAGCAAAGGCGTCGGCAAGATTGCCGAGTTCAATCGCGCACGGTTGAAGGAAAGCGGCGAAAACCCCTTCCTCAACGGCATTCATACGCCGATGACAGAGGAACGGACGATCACGAACCTCACGATAACCGGCAGCATTCCGGCGGACCTTGACGGTCGTTACATCCGCATCGGGCCAAATCCCGTCACGCCGCCAAATCCGGCAGCCTATCATTGGTTTACCGGGGACGGCATGGTCCATGGTGTCCGCCTGAAAGACGGCAAGGCCCTCTGGTATCGCAATCGGTGGATCCGTTCGAATGCCGTCAGCGAGGCATTGGGTGAACCGGCAGCACCGGGGCCACGCAACGGCTTTGATACGGTCAATACGAATGTGCTCGGTCATGCTTCGGCGACTTGGGCGATTGTCGAGGCTGGCGGATATCCTGTGCGCATTGACGAGGATTTGAACACGATTGCGCATGATCCGTTCGGCGGCACGCTCAAGGGCAGCTTCTCAGCGCATCCCCATCTGGATCCGGAGTCAGGTGAGCTTCATGCCATTTGCTACGAAGGCTCTGACCAAGGGACAATCCGCCATGTCGTGGTGGATCGCAAAGGCAAGGTTCGCCGCGAAGAGCCCATTTCCGTCAAGGATGGCCCTTCAATTCACGACTGCATGATCACACGTAACTATGTGATCATTTTGGATCTTCCGGTCACATTCTCAATGAAGACTCTCCTTGCGGGACACAATTTCCCGTATCGCTGGAATCCGGAACACGCGGCACGCGTTGGTTTGCTGCCGCGTGAGGGCAAGGGGTCTGACACGATCTGGTGCGATGTTGACCCGGCCTATGTCTTCCATCCCTGCAACGCTTATGAAACTGATGACGGCACGGTCGTGCTCGATGTTTGTGCCCATACGAACATGTTCGCAACCGAGGGGCATGGGCCGGATTCTCAGGAAACGCCATTCGAGCGCTGGACGATCGATCCTGTTGCACGCCATGTGCAGCGCGCAGTGATCGATCCGGACAGCCAGGAATTTCCTCGCCCGAATGAACTTCTGATCGGAAAGCCCTATCGCTATGCCTATGCCATGGCCCTACCAAAAGGCGGGGATCCTAGCTTTCTGTCGAATACCAAGCTGTACAAGCATGATCTGACGGCCGGCACGCGCGAGATTCACGATTTTGGCGCAGGCAGAATCCCGGGGGAGTTCGTCTTTGTGCCGCGGAATACTGCAAAGGCCGAAGACGATGGATGGTTGATGGGATATGTGGTGGACGTTGAAAACGACACCACGGATCTTGTTATCCTGAATGCAGCCGATTTTGCGGGCGCACCGCAGGCTGTTGTTCACATTCCCCATCGCATTCCGCCAGGATTCCACGGCAACTGGGTTGCCTCCTGAACGTAAATGGGCCGCGATTGAAGCGGAGTTCGCTTCAATCGCGGTTCGTCATCAGGCTCCTGGCGCTGCAACCACGCGCGGGTTTGCAGTCCATGTGAAGCCGGAATACATTTTCAGCTGCTTGCCATTGCCAAGGTCACCGCCCGAGCAGTTCAGCAGCAGGTCAATGCAATGACTGGTCCAGATTGACATCACTGATGAGTCCCATGCGCCGAACCAAGTGGCATGGAAGGAGGTTCCGCGGGTCATCATGGTGCCTGTTGGCAGGACGTCTGAAGACAGGTGCCATGGTTCGACTGCGGTTCCCTGGCTGTACCATGCGCCGAGTGTGAAGGTCGGGATGACATAGGGGTGGGTTGACGGGCACTGGGCATAGGCCTGGCCGATATAGGCCGAATAGGCGACATGGCTGCGATGATCGGCGCTGTCGAGGTTCTTGCCATCCCAGCATTCCGGCGCGGAGATGACGGCGCCGAGCTGGGCGGTTGCCGGACAGTTGGCCTGCGCGGTTGGAAGGTCCCTGTAGTGGCCGGGCACAGCACCGGTCCCCTGGCAGTTGAAATAGCCTCCGCCTGTCGCCTTGGCTGCGGAGTTCAACATATTATACCCAAAGACGAAGCGCAGGCCGCGCGGCAGGTCCACACAGGCAGTCCCGATCTTGGAGCACAAGGGGTCCGTCTTGGGGCGGCGCTTGTAATAGATGGCAACATAGTCAGGCTTGATGACCTGGCCCTTGTCATTCATCATGGCCGGCATTGCATAGGCCGAGCGGTTGAGCGGGCTGTTGCAGGTTGAGGTGCCCGTTGTGCGCAGGCTGGTGTAGGTCGAATTGGCATTGACCCCAGCGTTGCCGAAATACTGGAGCAGGTGCGATTTTCCGGGCTGTCCCGGATAGACGATCGGATCGTCGTAGGACAGGTGGCTGGCATTGCAGATGAAGCGGAAGGCGCCCACCACATCGGGAAGCGCGCTTGGCGGAATGGCGCCGGTTCCCCATGCCTTCACAAGTTCCGCATTCACATCGAAATTGCTCGGCACGTCCGGTAGCTGGACCGTCATCGGATCATAGGACCCGGATGGAGCAGGTGCAGGTGCTGGATCAGGCGTTGGAGCGGGCGCTGGCGCTGGAGCAGGGGCCGGTGCGGGAGCTGGGGCCGGTGCCGGTGCCGGTGCCGGAGTAACCGCCGGAGCGGGCGGAGGAGTGAAATACCACCGGCGCTTTCTCGCCTCACTCACCATTGCAGTTGAAACAACAGCAACCGCGAGCACCATTGTTACGGCTCGGCCGGACGACCCAATTTTCAATTTTGTCTTGTTCATGTTCACAGCTACCCATGCGTCAAAAGTTTGGATGAGCCTGCGGTGAAAAAATTAAGCACTCCCTAATCGGTACGCGTTTTTGATGGTTGTCAAAATATCAACCATATTCCCAAAAAATGGCTTGAATGCGTGCTTTTCGCAGAATTGTGCGGCCTTCAGAGGCGACCACGCAGCAAAAGGACGCCGGTGACCTTTTAGGCCACCGGCGTCAAAATTTTGACATTAGAGTGAGGTCAATCAGGCGAAGGCCACCTTCGCGCGGCGACGCATGGCCGTTCCGACCACACCGAAGCCTGCCAGCATGAGCGCCCACGCCGCAGGTTCCGGAACCGGAGCCACTGGCCGGCCGATCGCTGAGGTCACGCGACCAGCCCCCTCGATCGACTGATAGCGATCAACGAAATTGCTCAGCGTGATCGTCCCATTGGACGGTGCATTCGAAAAGCGCAGCGCAATCGTACCGCTGCTGCTGCCCCCCAAGGTCACACCTGAACCGCCACCGCCAGCGCAGTTGTTGGAACCGCCGCCGGCCTTGAAGCAGACTTCGACATTGCCGAAATTGGGCACATTGCCGACACCCACAGTATTGAAAACGCCTGTCGACGTTGCGGACGAAATGTTGGGCGACGTATCAAATCCGAATCCCGAAACGCGTGATGCCGTGATCGGAGCCGAAGACGTATTCCGAATCGTGTAGTTCAGGTTGAAGGTCTTTCCGGAATTCGTGATGTTGACGAATGTGAAATCTATCGCAGATGTCAGCCCGGCAATCACGGATGGCGTGTTACCGCCAAAGCCATCAAAGTTCAGCGTGAAAGAGCCGCCCGAACCCGCAAGGGTCACGCTCCCGTCGCCATTGATCGTCACTGCGGCATTCGCCGAGGATATCGTTGCCGCGACAGCGAAGGCTGTTGCCAGGGCCCGACGTGCGAGTTTCATTCACTTGCTCCCAAATAAGCGGGTGGCAGACTATACTGCCTGTATTCCGATTTAACGATTTGTGCATATTTCAAGACCGAGCTGTGATCCACCGGCAACATGGTTAACAAGGCCACAACTTTGGCGGCGTTCTATTTCGGCACAGTTTAGGGGCAACAGCTGTCAGGGCCAGATTCACGGCGCCGGTTGCGCAGCATTCCAGTCCATAAGTTC
>WBZL01001713.1_pt1 | contig 22336 bp, 21 predicted proteins | sample 5204291 | NCBI WGS metagenome assembly WBZL01 (sample SAMN12344345, study PRJNA552823) | activated sludge metagenome | biome: Activated sludge suspended growth; feature: Nitrification reactor; material: Wastewater; isolation source: activated sludge from nitrification reactor of wastewater...
ACAGCGTGAGCCTCGGACTGATGTTCACCGTGTTCATCTACGGCTCGGCGGCGGCCACGCTCGGCGGGTTCGACTCGCCCGGCGGTGCCGTGATCGCCGGCCTCGCGATCGGTGTGATCGAGACGATGGCGGCCGGCTACATCTCGTTCATCGGACAGGAGATGAAGCTCGCCGTGGCGTTCATCGTGATCCTCGTGGTGCTGATGGTGAAACCGAGCGGCCTGTTCGGTACGGCGAAGGTGGAGCGGGTATGAAGTCGCTGGTCACCCTCAAGGAAGGCAGCGCTGGCCACTGGGCCCTGCGGCTGCTCGCCACGGCGATCGTCGTGGCGATCATGCTCTACATCCCGACGAGCGAGAACAACGGTCTGATCACCTCGGCCACCGAGGCGCTCACGCTGATGTCGGCCGCAATGGCGCTCAACCTGATCCTCGGCTACGCCGGCCAGATCTCGATCGGCCACTCGGCGTTCTACGGCATCGGTGCGTACACCACCGGCATCCTCGTGTCGAAGTACGAGTGGAGCCCGTGGATCACGTTCGTCGCCGCGTTCGCGATCGCGTTCGTCGTCGGCGTGATCGTGTCGTTCCCGGCGTCGCGCATCAAGGGCGTGTACCTCGCGCTCGTCACGCTCGCCCTCGCGCTCGTGTTCCCCAACCTGCTCCGGTGGCCGAAGCTCCAGTCGCTCACCGGCGGCGGCCCCGGCCTGCCGAACAAGGACAGCGCGCTCGACACCACCGGCTTCGACATCGGCCGTCGCGGGATGCGCAACTTCGAGATCTTCGGCTGGGATCCGTTCGGCGATCTGCGTGGTCAGGGGGCGATCCCCTTCTACTACTGGATCGCCGCGGGCATCGCGATCATCGTCTACCTCGTGTGCCGCGGCGTGGTGAAGAGCCGCGCCGGTCGCTCGCTCGTCGCCGTGCGCGACAACGAGACGGCGGCGGCGGTGATGGGCGTGAACCTGGTCGCCGCGAAGGCGTTCGCGTTCGGCATCTCGGCAGGCCTGTGCGCACTGCCGGGCTCGGTCACGGCCATCCGCCTCGGCAGCGTGTCGCCCGACATCGCGACGCTCACCGTGCTGGGCTCGTTGACGTTCCTGATCATCATGGTGATCGGTGGCGCCGGCTCGCTGTGGGGACCGGTGATCGGTTCCGCCCTCTACGTGTTCGTCACCGACCGCACGGGCGGGTGGGCCGACGACGAGAACATCCCCGGTCTGCTGAAGCCGTTCTTCTCGTGGTCGAAGGTGCCGCCCGGTACCGGCATCTTCGCGGTGATCCTCATCGTGTTGATGTTCGTCGCACCGAGAGGGATCGTCGGACTGTGGAAGCAGTACAGTCCGAGAGTCGTGCGCATCGTGCCCCGCCCTGCGGGCGTGGCCGTCGCCGAGCAACCGGCCCTCGTGGCCACCGAAGCAAGTACAACTCCAGATACTCCAGAGGGGGAGAGCGAATGATCCGACGTCGCAGGACGTTCACCGCGGCGCTCGCCGCTGGCGCGCTGCTGATCGCAGCGTGCGGTGGTGACGACGAGGAGACCACGACCACCGAGGGTGCGACGGAGACCACCGAGGCCTCCACCGACACCACGGCCGCCGCCACGGACACCACCGAGGCGAGCACGGACACCACCGAGGCCGCCGCCGAGACGACGGCTCCGGAGACCACCGAGCCCGCCGACGAGGCGTGGGCCGTCAACACCGACGACTGCATCGACCCCGACGCCGCCAACGCGCCGATCGAGGGCACCGTGAAGATCGGTTCGGCGATGCCGCTGACCGGCGGTGTGGCCGCCGCAGCGTGGGCGCCGATCGAAAAGGGCCTGGGGGCTTACATCAACTATGCAAATGAAATGGGCCTTCTTCCCGGCTACACCATCGAACTCCAAGTCGAAGATGACCAATACAACCCCGAACTCACTCCCGGAGCCGTGAACACGTTGCTCGATTCGGACGTGGACCTCATCACCGGGATCATTGGTTCGCCGAACAACGCCGCCGTCCGTGACCTCTTGAACGACGAGTGCATCCCGCAGCTGAACGCGCTGACCGGCTCGCCTCGGTGGGGAGAGGTGAACGAGTATCCGTGGACGACCGGGCTCCTCGTCCCGTACACCGTGGAGTCCAAGGTGTACGCGGCGCACATCGCAGAGCAGTTTCCCGATGGCGCAACGGTTGGACTCTTCTTCACGAACAACGAATTCGGCCAGATCTACGCCGATGCGTTCAAGGAGATGGCGAGCGAGTACGGGCTCGAGATCGTCGAGGAGCAGACGATCGAGGCGACCGATGCGAACCCGCCGACATCGCAGGTGACGACGCTGGCCGCTGCGACCCCTGACGTGGTGATGGCAGTCCCTCTCGGAGCGGGTTGCATCTCGTTTCTCAGCGAGCTCGCAAATGCAAAGGCGCAGTCCGACGGCTGGGAACCCCTGACGTACATCACCAACACGTGCGCCAGTAGCCTGATCCTCGGAGCGGCCGGAGCGGCGGCTGACGGCTTGTTCACTTCCGGCAACCTCGTCGACCTCGGGGACCCAGCAAACGATGAGATTCCCGAAGTCGCGGAGTACAAGGCCTTCCTGGAGTCCGAAGGGCTCAGCGACATCGTCACGACAGCCGCAACTGGTTGGACGGCGGGCGAGGTGACAGTGGCGATCCTGAAGCAGGCTGCCGAGTCGCCCGAGGGCCTCACGCGTGCGTCGATCATCAACGCCGCCCGCAACTTCACCATCACGCCGTCGCTCGCCCGTCCGGGCGTCGTCGACAAGATGTCCGGTGAGGAGGACCCGTACATCGCGGAGTCGCTGATCGTCATCCAGTACGACGCCGACACCGCCACGTTCTCCGACATCGGTGAGCTGATCACCGAGTTCGAGAGCTGATCCGCCGGGGCATCGCCCCGGCACCCGCCCGACCCGTCGACGTGAACCCGACGGCGGGCAGCACGAACCGAGCGAGGCCCGCCCTCCGGGGCGGGCCTCGTCGCGTCCCGGCCCGAGCCGCGCCCGTTCGGAGCGTTATTGATCGCGGAGTTAGATTCGTCGTGCTGCGGCCGGTCGACGGGACGGGCCACCACGAGGGGATGCACACATGGCGTTGAACGCCGTCGATCGGGCACGCGAACGTCCGGAGGAGGTCGCCCTGCGCGACGACCGCGTCGCGCTGCGGTGGGCCGACGTGGACGACCTGCTGAACCGGGTCGCCAACGGCTTGTACGCCGCCGACCTCGGACCGGAGCGCCGCGTGGCGGTCTACGCCGAGAACGCTGCCGAGGTCGTGCTCGCACACCTGGGCGCGCTGCTCGCCGGCGCGAGCTCGGTGCCGGTCAACTTCCACCTCACCGCCGACGAGGCGGCGTTCATCCTGCGCGACTCGCGCACACAGGTGCTGTTCGTCGGCCCGGAGAACCTGTCCCGCGGACTCGAGGCCGCGGCGATGGCGGGTGTGCCGCGGGTGATCGCCTGGCGCTCGCCGGAGGCCGACGGCACACGCGCCGAGTCGTGGGAGCAGTGGGTGGCGGCGTCGTCGCCCGCCGAACCCCCGACCGACGCCGCGCCTCGACCGAACCTGATGTACACCAGCGGCACCACCGGCGTGCCGAAGGGCGTCGACCTGCCGCCGTCGATGTTCGCCGGGGGTGCCACGATCGTCGAGCACGTCGCCGCGCTCGGCGAGCAGCGGTTCGCCAAGCTCGGCACCCACCTGGTGGTGGGCCCGATGTACCACACCGGCCCGCTGTCGGGCATGCGCACGCTGGCCGCAGGTGTGCCGGTGGTGGTGCTCGGCCGTTTCGACCCCGAGCGGGTGCTGCAGGCGATCGACACGTACCGCACCGAGAGCACGGTGATGGTGCCCACCCATTTCAAGCGGATGCTCGAACTGCCGGCCGAGGTGAAGGCACGGTACGACGTGAGCAGCATGGTCAGCATCTCGCACACGGGCGCCGCCTGTCCGGTCGACGTGAAGCAGCAGATGATCGAATGGTTCGGCCCGGTGTTCAACGACTCGTACGGGGCCACCGAGGTCGGCACGATCTGCTCGATCTCGAGCGAGGAGTGGTTGCAGCACCCCGGCAGCGTCGGCAGGGTGCGAGCGCCGTTCACGCGCGCGATCGTGGTCGGCCCGGACGACGAGGAGCTCCCGGCGGGCACCGAGGGCCGGCTCTACTTCGAGGACTCGACGGGGCGCGGCATCGTGTACCCGAACGATCCGCAGAAGACCGCGGCGGCGCACCTGCGGCCCGGGGTGTTCACCATCGGTGAGATCGGCTACGTCGACGCCGACGGCTACGTGTACATCACCGACCGGTTCAGCGACATGATCGTCGCCGGTGGCGTCAACATCTATCCGGCCGAGGCCGAGGCGGTGATCGTCGAACACCCGAAGGTGGCAGACGTCGCCGTCATCGGTGTGCCCGACGCCGACCTGGGCGAAGCGGTGAAGGCGCTCGTGGTGCCGATCGATCCCGCCGATCCGCCCACCGCGGAAGAATTGCTCGCGCTGTGTCGCTCGAGGCTGGCCGGCTACAAGTGTCCGCGTACGGTGGAGGTCGTCGCGAGCGTGGGGCGCAACGCGATGGGGAAGATCAACAAGCGCGCGCTGCGCGCGTCGTACTGGGAGGGGAGCCGTACCATTGGCTGACACGCTCGACGAACCGCCCGCGGCGCCACTCGTCCTCACCGACGACCCGGTGCCGCACGTCCGCCGGCTCACACTCAACCGGCCGGCCAAGCGCAACGCACTGTCCAACGCGCTCCGCACCGAGCTGTTCGCCGAGCTACGACGAGCTGACACCGACCCCGAGGTGCGCGTGGTCGTCGTGCGCGGCGCAGGGGCCTGCTTCTCGGCGGGCTACGACCTGGCACAGGCGCCGGGCGAGCCGCTGCCGTGGGGCATCACGCGTGCCGACGGCGGCTGGGCACGTCACGTGCTGCAGGGCTGGTTCGAGATGATGGACCTCGCCACGCCGGTGATCGCCCAGGTGCACGGCTACTGCCTGGCCGGTGGCACGGAGCTCGCCACGGCGTGCGATCTGGTCTACGTCGCCGACGACGCGCAGATCGGCTACCCGCCGGTGCGTTCGATGAGCTCGCCCGACATGGCGTGGCACGTGTGGCTCATGGGCATGCGACGAGCGATGGAGGCGATGCTCACCGGCGACTCGATGACCGGGGCCGAGGCCGTGGCGGCGGGCTTCGCGAACCGCTCGTTCGCTGCCGACGAACTCGAGTCCGAGGTGCTGCGCATCGCCGAGCGGGTCGCCAAGGTGCCGCCCGACCTGCAGGCGCTCAACAAGCGGGTGGTCCACCGGGCGATGGAGGCGATGGGCATGCGCGACGGCATGCGGGCCACCGCCGACATCAACGCGCTCGGCTTCCACCAACGCAGCTCGCGCGAGTACTTCGCCCAGTTCGCGAAGGGCGTCACCACCGCACTGTCCGAACGCGACCGCGGCTTCGGCGACTATCGGGAGGAGCAGCAGTGAGCGTGTCGCTCGACGACCTGCAGACCATCCACTACGAGGTGGTCGATCCGGGTGAGCACGGCATCGCCGTCGTCACCCTCGACCGGCCCGAGAGCCGCAATGCGCAGAACAAGCGCATGACGTACGAGATGAACGCGGCGTTCGACGACGCATCCCGACGCACCGACGTGAAGGTCATCGTGTTGCAGGCCGACGGGCCGCACTTCTGCAGCGGTCACGATCTGCGCGACGCCGAGAGCCACCGCGACTTCGACCTGGTGTCGCCGCACGGCGGTTACTCGCGAGAAGGCCAGGAGGGCCACATGGCATGGGAGGAGGAGCTCTACTTCCAGATGTGCTGGCGTTGGCGCAACCTGCCCAAACCGCTGCTCGCCGCCGCCCAGGGCAAGACGATCGCGGGTGGCCTGATGCTGCTGTGGGTCGCCGACGTGATCGTCGCCGCCGACGACGCGCTGTTCAGCGACCCGGTGGTCGGCATGGGCGTCAACGGCGTCGAGTACTTCGCGCACCCGTGGGAGTGGGGCGCCCGCAAGGCCAAGGAACTGCTGTTCACCGGCGACTGGGTCACCGCGGACGAGGCGCACCGCCTCGGGATGGTGAACCACGTGGTGCCCGCCGCCGAGCTGCGGCCGTACGTGATGGCGATGGCGGCACGCATCGCGACGAAGCCGTCGTTCGCGTTGAAGCTCGCGAAGGAGAGCGTGAACCAGACGCTCGAGGCACAAGGGCAGTTCACCGCGATGCGGGCCGCGTTCTCCCTGCAGCACCTCGGTCATGCACACAACCGGATCCGTTTCGGGATCCCGATCGACCCGGGCCCACGGGCCGCGAAGCCGGCCTGATGCCGTCGTCCGCGGCCCGATCGGACCGTCGCCCCGAGAAGCGTCTCGGGCGGCCGAAGGACGTCGCGTCGGCCGAGACGCGCGAGCGGTTGCTGAAGGTCGCCTGCGCCGCGTTCGCGCGCCACGGCTTCGACGCCACCACCAACCGCGTGATCGCCGAGGGCGCCGGCATCACGACCGGCGCGATCTACCACTACTACTCGTCCAAGGCCGACCTGTACGTGGCCGTGTACGAGGAGGTGCAGCAGGGCATGTACCGCGAGTTCGAGCGGGTGATCGCACCCCACACCGGACTCGTCGATCGGCTGAGCGCCGTGCTCGACGCGGCGGTCGAGATGAACCGCCGCGACCCCGCTGCGGCCGGATTCGTCGTGGGCGTCGCGGCCGAGGTGCAGCGCCACCCCGAGCTGCGCCAGCTCCTCCGCGAGGCGAACGCCACCAGCGCCAACTTCCTCCGTCGGCTCGCCGCCGACGCGGCGGCCAGTGGCGAGCTGCACCCCGACGTGTCGGTGCGTGGCCTCGAGGACCTGCTGACCGCGGTGCTCGCCGGGCTGGCGAGGTTCAGCACCCACGCCGGCGACTCGAACCGGCACGCCGCCGCCGTCGCCGTGCTGCAACGCTGCCTGGCCGGCACCGTGCTGGCCTGAGACGCGCACGAGGGGCAGCCCGCGGGCCGCCCCTCGTGTCGAGTCCGGTCGTGTCGCGGCCGGCGTCAGCTGGTGATGGTCATGCAGGCCATCATCTGGCCCATCAGGGCCGTGAACTGTTCGCTGCTGGTGTCGCCGGCCGAGGTGACCATCGCCTTCAGGTCGTCGTCGCTCATGCCCATGAAGATGTCGCGGACGCACTGCTCGTCGACACCCTCCTGGCCGGCGAACGAGCCGACCATCTGATCGACCAGCTGGTCGCGCGGCGCGCAGGCGATCAGACCGATCGCTGCGGTTTCACCCTCGGCGCTCAACGCGACGTCCTCGCCCGCCGCGGACTCGGCGATCAGCTGCAGGTCGGCCTCGCTCAGCTGCGACGCGACCTCGGCCACGCAGTCCCGGTCGAGGGTGACGCCGTCGGCCTCCGCCTCGGCCACGGCCTTGTCGACGGCCTGGTCGACGAGCGAGCCGCCGCCGGATCCGCCCCCATCGCTGTCGGTCGCCTCGGTGGTCTCGGAGCCGGCCTCGGCCGACTCGCCGGCTTCGGTCGTCTCGGTGGTGGCGCTGTCGTCCTTGCTGTCGCTCGAGTCATCGCTGCCGCACGCAGCGGTCAACAGCGTGACGGCGGCCAGGGCAGCCGTCAGCATCGTGCGGGTGGTCGTCCTGTTCACGGTGGTGGTTCCTTTCGTTCGGACGGGGGAGTCATCGGCACGGCTTGGCGATCGCTTGAGGATCTTCCGCACCCGGCGTGGTGGAGGGTCGGGGGGTGTCACGCCCGTTCGAACGTGAACCACCAGAGCAGCGCCGTCAGCGACAGTCCGTCGCCGACCCGGCCGGCACGGATCTCGTCACGCAGCGTGTCGAGCGGCACCCACTCGACACGCTCGCTCTCGCTCGGGTCGGTCGGTGCGCCGACCTCGGTGGCACCGGCTGCGGCGAACAGGTGGAACGTCGCGTCGCTCGAGCCGTTGTGGGGGAAGTACGTGGTGAGACGCCGGACCGGCCCCGGTCGCCAGCCGGTCTCCTCGAGCGTCTCGCGCACGGCCGTCTGCTCGGGGGTCTCGCCGTCGTCGATCCGCCCGGCCGGCACCTCCCACCCCCAGGTGTCGGTGGTGAACCGGTGCCGCCACAGGAGCAGCACGCCGCGGTCGGGATCGTGGACGACCGTGCCCGACGCTTCGGCGGGCATGCGGATCACGTGGTGGTCGAAGCGCGGACCGCCGGGCACCTCGATGTCGGTGAGCGCGAGCCGCACCCACGGGCTGTCGTAGATGATGCGTTCGCCGTGCACGGTCCATCTCATGCCGGCGAGCGTACGGGCCCCGATGGACGCGACGGGGGCGGCGCCGCAGCGCCGCCCCCGTCAGGATGCGAATGGTGTCGGCAGGTCGGCGATCAGCCGCCGGCGGGCACGCAGGTGAACAGCTCCTGCAGCAGCGCGTCGGCCTCGGCCGAGCTCTCGCCGTCGGACAGCGTCTTGTCGATCGACTCGAGCTCGTCGTCGCTGTACTTGTCGAGCGCGGCATCGACGCAGTCGGCGTCGATCTCGACGCCGGCGTCGGCGAGCTGCTCGACGATGTTGTCGCGGGTGCCTTCGCGGTCGACGCCACCACAGGCGGCGAGGGCGAGGCCGGCGACGGCGGCGATCACGGCGAAGCGGGTGGTACGGGTCCTGGTCATGTCGGTTGGTTTCCTCCCCAATCGGTACGAGTGCAAGACGGTACGGGGTCGCGACGGTTACGCACGGGATTCCCCACTCGGGGGGATCGCGGCCCGGCGGCGTGGTGGCTGCTCAGGCGAGGCGCGTGCCGATGATCTCGTCGTCGAGGATGCGCGCGACGAAGTCGTACGACGTGCCGTCCTCGGCCTCGGCATGGCAGTCGAACTCGGTGCCGACGGCGAGCGACGTCGGTTCCTCGCAGGTCACCTCGCTCTCGAGTTCGAGCTCGACGAGGATCTGATCGCGGATGCCGCGCTCGGCGGCGCCGGCGGGGTCGAAGCGTTCCTCCGAGCACGCGTGCAGGATGCCACCGACGGCCGCGACGAGGCCGAGGGCCACGATCCTGCGACGGATCGACCTGGTGCGGTTGATCGACATCTGCACTCCTCCCGGGGCGCGTCGCGCTCGACCGCGTCCACGAGCGACCGTCCGTCGCGCGCCCGATCCGTCAGGCAGGCACGTCGACCGTCGCGACGACCGCGCCGCCCGCGGCTCGTCCGCGGCGCACGGTGTCGATCGTGATCAGCACGAGCCCGGCCCACACGAACGCGAAGCCCGTGACCCGAGACGCCGGCAGGTCCTCGTCGTACGCGAGCCACCCGAGCAGGAAGTTGATCGTGGGGACCAGGTACTGCATCGGCCCGAGCACGGTGAGCGGCACCCGGTGCGCCGCCCAGGCGAAGAGCGTGAGCGGCACCACGGTGGCCACGCCCGTGAGCAGCACGAGCACGAGCTTCCCGGCGCTCGCGCTCGACGGGATCGAGTCGTCCGCCCCGGCGAGGGCCGTCGCCACCACGATCGCCGGCACGAGCACCACGAACGACTCGGCGGCCATGCTCTCGAGCGGGTGCAGCGGCACCTGCTTCTTGAGCCAACCGTAGAGGCTCCAGGTGCCCGCGAGGATGAGGGCGATCCACGGCACCTGCCCGTAGGTGACGGCGAGCACGAGGACGGCGACGACGGCCAGTCCGACCGCGACGCGCTGCAGCCGGGTGAGGTGCTCGTGGAACACGAGGACGCCGACGGCGATGGTGCCGAGCGGTGCCATGAAGTAGCCGAGCGCGGTCTCGATCACGTGGTCGTGCACCACGGCGAAGACGTACGCGGTCCAGTTGCCCGTGAGGAGGAACGCGGCGAGGGTCACCCGAGCGAGCAGCGAGCGGTCGCGCACGATGACTCGAACCGCACCCCAACGGCCGGTGGCCGTGAGGACCCCACCCATGATCACGGCGGAGCTCATCACCCGCCAGCCGACCAGCTCGAACGCGTCGAACTCGGTGAGCTGCTTCCAGTAGACGGTGAGCGCGCCCCAGACGAGGTATGCGGTGAGGCCCGCGATCAGGCCGCTGCGGAGGCGCTGTTCGTCGTTCGTCACGGCCTGGACGTCACGGCCGGACGCACGCGTGTGCCAGTTCGTTGATCCGCCGGATGCGGGTGAGCTCGACGCCCGGGTGCTGCTCGAGGGTGTCGTGCAGGAAGCAGAACGACATCCCCGTGTCGGGGTCGACCCAGCACAGCTGGCCACCGGCACCGTGGTGGCCGAACGCCCGCGGCGCGGTGGCCGGGAACCAACGGAGATCGGCGTAACCGTCGTGTCCTGCCACCACGCCCGCCACGGTGCGGCTGGCCGGGGTGTTGTCGCCGATGTTGAGGCTGCCGTTGCGGATCGTGCCGATCGCATCGCGTCGCCAGGGTGTGTCGTCGAGGAAGGTCTGGTACACGAGCGCCACATCGGCGGCGCGGGCCCGTCCGCCTCCTCCGGGGATGCATGCCGCCTGGGCCCGAGGGTCGTTCATCGACAGCAGCGCGTCGGCGCCGATCGAGATCGCCGGGACGAGGTCGGGCCGCCCGAACACCCGGGCCAGGTCGGCGAGCGCCTCGGGCGAGGTGCCCGGGTGTTCGCCGTGGGCCCGGACGGGCACCACGGGGCCGTCGACCTCGGCGGCCAGGATCGCCGGCACCCCGGCTGGTGCGGTGACACGTTCGTGCACCACCTCGACGAACGAGCGGCCGCTCAGCGCCTCGATCAGCTCGGCGATCACCCAGTGCGCGGCGATCGGGTGGTACTCGGTGTGTGCACCCGGCTGCCAGTCGAGGGTCCACTCGGCGAACTGGGCTCGTCGGCCGGCGCTGGTGCCCCACGACTTCGGGCCCATCGGTGCCTGCGGGAACCCACCCTGCATGGTGAGCAACTGCAGCACCGTGACCTCGTCCTTGCCGTGGGTGCCGAACTCGGGCAGGTGGTCGGCGACACGACGCGACAACTCGAGCGAGCCGTCGGCCAGGTGGGGGAGGATCGCCATCGCGACGATCGTCTTGGTGGCGCTGAAGATGACGAAGCGATGGTCGGCGGTGGCGGCACCGAACGTGCGGGTCGCGAGCACCTCGCCGTCGAGGGCGATCGCGTACTGCGCGGCCTGCGACGCGCCGGTGTCGATCAGCTCGGAGAGGTACGACTCGAGGCGGGAAACTGCGGACGGATCGAACCTCGTGGCCATGAGTTTCTAGAGTATGACTCCATGAGCACCCCGCGAGAGTTGTGGCAGCAGGCCTTCGACCAGTCCCGTGTCCGCGATGCCGACTACAGCACGATGTCGGGGATCCCGCTGCAGCCCGTGTACGGGCCCGCGGACGGCTCGGGCGACTACCCGGGGCAGTACCCCTACACGCGAGGCCCGCACGCGTCGATGTACCGGTCGAAGCTCTGGACGATGCGCATGTTCGCCGGCTTCGGCACGGCCGAGGACACGAACTGGCGGTTCAAGGAGATCCTCAAGTCCGGTGGCGACGGTCTGTCCACCGCGTTCGACATGCCCACGCTGCTCGGCATCGACAGCGACGACCCGATGGCGCTCGGCGAGGTCGGCCGCTGCGGTGTCGCGATCGACACGCTCGCCGACATGGAGGACCTCTACTCGGGCATCGACCTCGGGGCGATCACCACGAGCATGACGATCAACTCGCCGGCCGCAGCGATCTTCGCGATGTTCATCGCCCAGGCCGAGAAGTCGGGCGTGCACCGCAGCCGTCTCGGCGGCACGCTGCAGAACGACATCCTGAAGGAGTACCAGGCGCAGAAGGAGTTCGTGTTCCCGCCACGTCAGAGCATGCGGTTGGTGCGCGACACGATCTCGTTCACCGCTGCCGAGATGCCCCGCTGGAACAGTGTGTCGATCTCGGGCTACCACATCCGCGAGGCGGGCAGCACGGCGGCCGAAGAACTCGCGTTCACGCTCGCGAACGGCTTCGCGTACGTCGAGCTCGCGCTGCAGGCCGGCCTGCCGATCGACTCGTTCGCGCCGCGGCTGTCGTTCTTCTTCAACGCGCACATCGACTTCTTCGAGGAGATCGCGAAGTACCGCGCTGCCCGGCGCATCTGGGCTCGGTGGATGAAGGAGCGCTACGGCGCCCAGCTGGCCAAGAGCATGCAGCTGCGCTTCCACACGCAGACCGCCGGCGTGTCGCTCACCGCACAGCAGCCGGAGGTCAACATCGTGCGCACCGCGATCGAGGCGCTCGCCGGCGTGCTCGGCGGCACCCAGAGCCTGCACACCAACTCGATGGACGAGGCCCTCGCCCTGCCGACCGAGAAGTCGGCCCGCATCGCGCTGCGCACCCAGCAGGTGATCGCCTACGAGACCAACGTCGCCCACGTCGCCGACCCGCTCGGTGGCTCGTGGTTCGTCGAGGAGCTCACCGACGAGATGGAGCGCCGCGCCGAGGAGATCTTCGCCCAGCTCGACGAGTTCGGTCACGGCAGCATCCTCGAGGGTTGCATCAAGGGCATCGAGGAGAACTGGTTCCAGGGGCGCATCGCCGACTCGGCGTACGAGCTCGAGCGCAAGGTGAACAACGGCCAGAAGATCGTCGTCGGTGTGAACCGGTTCACCGAGGGGAACGACGACGACGAGATGGAGCTGCTCGAGATCACCAACGAGGACGAGGCGCGCCAGCTGAAGCGGCTCGACACGATCCGGCACGACCGCAACCAGGCTGCGGTCGACGGGGTGCTCGCGAAGCTCGCCACCGAGGCGGCCGACCCCGAGGTGAACCTGATGCCCACCCTCATCGAGGCCGCGCACGCCTACGTCAGCCTCGGCGAGGTGATGGGCACGATGGCCGGCGTGTTCGGCCGTCACGTCGAGGTCCCCACGATCTGAGGCCGTGATGGCGCTCACGACCGTCGGGTCGCTCCGGGGTGCGGCATCGCGGGGTCTCGCCGCGGCCCTGGTGCTGGCGGCCGTGCTCGGCGGGTGCAGCGCCGGCGACGGGGACGACGCGGACGACGCCTCGACCGCGGGCGGCGGGGTGGTGCCGATCGCCACGTTGCCGCCGGTCGAGACCACGGTGCTCGTCACCACGGTGCCCGCCACCACCGCGGTGATCACGGTGTCGGTGAGCACCACGGTCGTCGCGACCACTGAGCTCGCCACGACAGTGCCGGCGGTGGCGACCACGGCGAGGCCCACCACCACCGTCGCGGCGGTGCCGGCGGTGCCGTGCGACATCAACACCGTCGTCGCCCAGACCCAGACCGCGTACCAGGGCGTCACGCCCACCGAGCTGCGCTGCGCCGAGGGCTGGGCCGCCTGGATCGGGCAGCCGAACGATCAGCTGTCCGACGGCTACTTCGCCGTCGCGAGTTGGAACGGATCGTCGTGGGAGCTGGTCAACCTCGGCACGTCGTTCATCTGCACCGATGCCGGGGTGCCCGATCGCCTGTGGGACACCCTCGGCTGCTTCGAGTGACCGACCGTCGTACGCGAATCGTCCGACGGGATGGGCGCTCGGCAGACTCGGCGACGTGAGCGCACCCCTCCACACCCGCCTGTCGTGCACCGGCGCGAACGGCGTCGACCTCGTCGCCGACGCCTACGGCCATCCCGACGACTCCGCGGTGCTGCTGCTGCACGGTGGCGGTCAGACCCGCCACTCGTGGGGCGGCACCGCGGCGACGCTGGCCCGCAAGGGCTTCTATGCGGTGAGCGCCGACCTGCGCGGCCACGGCGAGAGCGACTGGGACCCCGATGGCCACTACGGCTTCGACGCCTTCCGCACCGACACCGAGGCGTGGTGCACCCTGCTCGACCGGCCCGCCGTGGTGGGCGCCTCGATGGGCGGGATGGCCGGGCTGTGGACCGAGGGCGCCCGGGCCGAGGACGGCCTGCCGCCCGCCGGGCGTGCGCTGGTGCTCGTCGACATCGCGCATCGCACCGAGCCCGAGGGCGTGGCCCGGATCATCTCGTTCATGACCGGCCGGCCCGAGGGCTTCGCCACGCTCGAGGAGGCGGCCGATGCGATCGCCGAGTACATGCCGCACCGACCGCGCCCGACGAACCTCGACGGCCTGTCGCGCAACCTGCGCCTCGGCGACGACGGCCGCTACCGCTGGCACTGGGACCCACGGTTCATGAGCCCCGACCGGCCGCGCACGTCGGCGGAGCCGGGCGTGTTCGGCGAGCACGCCGCCCGGCTCCGGATCCCCGTGCTGCTGGTGCGTGGCAGGATGAGCGACGTGCTGAGCGAGGAGGCCGCGCAGGAGTTCCTGTCGATCGTGCCCCAGGCGCGTTACGTCGACGTGGGCGACGCCCACCACATGGTCGCCGGCGATCGCAACGACAGTTTCACCGATGCGGTGGTGTCGTTCCTCGAGGAGATCCGCTGACCGTTCGGCGAGGCCCCGCGTGCAGGTGAGGACCTGCGCCGATTCCGGCGCCGCGGCGCTGGCGGCATCCGACGCGATCGCCCGACGACTGCGCTTCGCGGTCCTGCGACGAGGTCTCGCCCACATCGCCTTCAGCGGCGGCAGCACCCCGGCGGCGATGCTCGCCGCGCTCGCCCGCACCTCGGTGCCGTGGGCGTACGTGCACGTGTACCAGGTGGACGAGCGGGTGGCACCCGACGGCGACCCGGCCCGCAACCGCAACCTGCTCGACGCGCTGCCGATCGGCGCTCGGCAGCTGCACGCGATGCCGGTCACGGTGCGCGACCTCGACGCCGGCGCCGCGCGCTACGCCGCGCGGCTGCCCGACCGGTTCGACGTGGTGCACCTCGGCATCGGCGACGACGGGCACACGGCCTCGTGGCCGCCGGACGATCCGGTCGTCGACGACCCGCGCCGGGTGGCGATCAGCGGGCACTACGCCGGGTTCGTCCGGATGACGCTCACCCCGGGCGTCGTGAACGCGGCTCGCGCCCGGGTGGTGCTCGCGGCCGGTGCCGCGAAGCGGCCGGTGATCGAGCGGTGGCTCGCCGGCGACCGATCGGTGCCCGTGCAGCGGGTGCGGCGCACCGACACCCTGCTCGTGGTCGATGCCGCGGCGAGCCCTCACGGCTCCGGTCCGTCGGCAGCCGCCGGGCAGTAGCGTCGGCGGCGATGGACATCACGACCACCCCCGAGTGGGCCGCGCTCCAGGCGGTGCCGCGCCCGGCCCACCTGCGCGAACTGTTCGCCGCCGACCCCGATCGCGCCGCCCGCTACACCACCGTCGTCGGCGATCTGCGCGTCGACTGGTCGAAGAACCTGATCGACGATGCCGTGGTGTCGGCGATGCTCGACGTCGTGCGGGCCAGCGCGTTCCACGACCGTCGGGCCGCGATGTTCCGGGGTGAGCCGATCAACGCCACCGAGCGCCGCGCCGTGCTGCACACCGCGCTGCGCGCACCGCTCGGGACGCACGTCGAGGTCGACGGCCACGACGTCGTGCCCGAGGTGCACGCCGTGCTCGACCGGATGGGCGCGTTCGCCGATCGGGTGCGGTCGGGTGCCTGGACGGGTGCCACGGGTCTGCCCATCCGCACCGTCGTCAACATCGGCATCGGGGGCAGCGACCTCGGCCCGGCGATGGCGTACCTCGCCACCCGCGCCTTCGGTCGGCCCGATCTGCGCTGCCGATTCGTGAGCAACGTCGACGGTGCCGACATCTACGACAACCTCGCCGACCTGGATCCCGCGACCACTTTGTTCGTCATCAGTTCGAAGACGTTCACCACGATCGAGACGATCACCAACGCGAAGGCGGCGCGCCGATGGCTCGTCGACGCGCTGGGCGCGGCCGCGGTGCCGCACCACTTCGTCGCGGTGAGCACGAACGCGACCGAGGTCGCTGCCTTCGGCATCGACACCGGCAACATGTTCGGCTTCTGGGACTGGGTGGGCGGCCGCTACTCGGTCGACTCCGCGATCGGCCTGTCGCTCATGATCGCGATCGGCCCGGACGGCTTCCGCGACTTCCTGGCGGGGTTCCGGACGGTCGACCAACATCTGCTCGACGCGCCGCTCGAGCAGAACGTGCCGGTGATCCTGGCAGCGTTGGGCATCTGGTACACGAACGTGCTCGGTGCGCAGAGCAAGGCGGTGCTGCCGTACGCGCACGAGCTGCGACGTTTCCCGGCCTATCTGCAGCAGCTCGACATGGAGAGCAACGGCAAGCGCGTTCGCCTCGACGGCTCACCCGTCACCACCGGCACCGGGCCGATCGTGTGGGGCGAGCCCGGCACCAACGGCCAGCACGCCTTCTACCAACTGCTCCACCAGGGCACCCATCTGGTGCCGATCGACTTCATCGGCTTTGCCCGACCCAACCACCCGTTGCTCGACCAGCACGACCTGCTGATGTCGAACCTGTTCGCGCAGGGTGAGGCGCTGGCGTTCGGCAAGACCATCGACGAGGTGCGCGCCGAGGGTGTGCCCGAGAACCAGCAGGCGCACCGCGTGTTCCCCGGCAACCGCCCGAGCACCACGATCCTGGCGCCGCGGCTCACCCCCTTCGTGTTGGGCGAGCTGATCGCGCTGTACGAGCAGATCGTGTTCGTACAGGGCTGCGTGTGGGGGATCAACAGTTTCGACCAATGGGGCGTCGAGCTGGGCAAGGCGCTCGCCAACCGGATCACCCCCGAACTGACGTCCGACGCGCCGCCGATGCACGACGCGAGTACGTCGGCGCTGATCGACTGGTACCGGGTGCACCGCGAGCGGCCAGCCTGACCAGGGGGCGACGCGCTCGACTCTCGCCGTCGAGAGATTGTGTGGCACCATACAGTTCGTCACGAGACGGCACGAGACGGCACGAGGGGGCCGTCTCATCCGAACGATCAGTCACGAGGTGGAGGAACCCGATGAGCGAGAACGAGCTGAGCCCTGCCGAGGAGGCCGCGTTCCGCGAGCGCTGCCGCGCCTTCCTGGACGAGCACGCGACGGGCGTGGGCGGCGGCCGGGCGGCGAGCGGTGAGGACCGTGGCGCGGGCCTGATGGCCACCGCCAAGAAGTTCCAGGGCGCGCTCGCCGAGGCGGGCCTCGCCGGCCTCGTGTACCCGAAGGAGTACGGCGGCGCCGGCCTCACCCGTGCACACGACCGCATCTGGCGCGAGGAGTACCGCAACTACCCGGACATGACCTCGGAGCTGACGATCAGCCACGGCATGTGCCTGCCGGTGCTCAACGACTTCGGCACGCCCGAGCAGAAGGCGCAGTTCCTGGGCGACAACATCGCCGCCCGCACGGTGTGGTGCCAGATGTTCTCCGAGCCGGGCGCCGGTTCCGACGTCGCCAGCCTGCAGACCAAGGCCGAGCTCGACGGTGACGAGTGGGTCATCAACGGCCAGAAGGTGTGGACCACCCTCGCCCACCTGTCCGACTACGGCGTCCTCATCGCCCGCACCAACCCCGAGGCCCCCAAGCACGCCGGCATCTCGATGTTCATCGTCGACATGAAGGATCCCGCGGTCGAGATCCGCCCGATCCACCAGATCGACGGTGGCAAGCACTTCAACGAGGTCTTCTTCAGCGACCTGCGCATCCCGAAGAGCTGGCTGCTCGGCGAGCTGAACAACGGTTGGAACCAGGCCACCGCGATGCTCATGTACGAGCGCGTCGCGATCGGCACCGGCTCGAGCAGCGGCATCAGCCACCCCAACGCCGACCGACTGATCGGCGACGCGGTGAAGCTCGGCAAGATCAACGAGCCGGTGCTGCGCCAGGACCTGATGCGCCTCTACAGCGAGGAGACCACCAAGTCGATGGTGGCGATGCGCACCCGCGCCGAGCTGAAGGCCGGCAAGGCCCCCGGTCCCGGCGGGTCGCTGGGCAAGCTGCACGGGGCCAAGATCGCGAAGATGCTCCGCTCGATCACCAGCGCGGTGCACGGTGCCGACGCCATCGCCCACGACGGCGACGACAAGATGGCGATGCTGAGCCGCAGCATCCTCACGAGCTTCTCGGCCCAGATCGCCGGCGGTACCGACGAGATCCAGAAGAACATCATCGGCGACCGCGTGCTGGGGCTGCCCCGAGACATCGCGGTCGACACCAAGGTGCCCTTCAAGGACCTGAAGGTCGGCACCCAGCGCAGCGCCGAGTGAGCTGACGAGGTGGGGAAGCGGAGCGCGTTCACGGGTGTGGTGGGTCGGACGTTCGCCGACTCGACACCGGCCTGGCCGGACATCGAGCAGGCACCGCCCGGTGCGCCGAACGTGGTGCTCGTGCTGCTCGACGACGTCGGCTACGCGCAGTTCGGCTGCTACGGCAGCGACATCGCCACACCCACCTTCGACCGGCTCGCCGGCGGTGGCCTGCGGTACGCGAACTACCACACCACCGCGCTCTGCTCGCCGACTCGTGCGTGCCTGATGACCGGGCGCAACCACCACGCGAGCGGCATGGCGCGCATCGTCGAGTTCTCGTCGGGCTTCCCCGGCTACGACGCGATGATCCAGCCGGAGAACGGGTTCCTGCCCGAGGTGTTGGTGCGCAACGGCTACGCCACGTTCGCGCTCGGCAAGTGGCACCTCGCACCGGCGTCGGAGATGACCCTCGGCGGACCGCGTCACCGGTGGCCGCTGTCGAAGGGCTTCGAGCGCTACTACGGCTTCCTCGCCGGCGAGACCGACCAGTACCACCCCGATCTCATCGCCGACAACCACCAGGTGTTGCCCCCGCGCAGCCCCGAGGAGGGCTACCACCTCACCGAGGACCTCGTCGACCATGCGCTCGACTGGGTGAAGGACCTGCGCGCCTACTCGCCGTCGAAGCCGTTCTTCATGTACGTCGCACCCGGCGCCTGCCACGCACCGCACCAGGCGCCGCCCGAGTTCATCGAGCCCTACCGCGGTCGTTTCGACCAGGGATGGGACCGGTGGCGCGAAGCGCTGTTCCAGCGCCAGGTGGACTCGGGGTTGCTGCGGCCCGGGACGGAGCTGAGCGAGCGGCCGACGTGGGTGCCGGCATGGGACTCGCTGTCGGCCGACGAGCAGCGGTTGTATGCGCGGATGATGGAGGTGTACGCCGGGTTCCTCACCCACACCGACGCGCAGGTGGGCCGCATCGTCGACTTCCTCGAGCAGCACGGCGAGCTCGACAACACGATCTTCATCGTGATGAGCGACAACGGCGCGTCCGCGGAGGGCGGCCCGGCCGGATCGTTCAACGAGCAGTACTTCTTCAACTTCGTGCCCGAGAGCCTGGCCGAGAACCTGGCCCGCATCGACGATCTCGGTGGTCCGCACGCCAACAACCACTACCCGTGGGGTTGGGCCTGGGCGGGCAACACCCCGCTGAAGCGCTTCAAGCGCGACACGCACGAGGGCGGCGTGTGCGACCCGTTCGTCATCCACTGGCCGGCACGGCTCGGCGCCCCGGGCGAGACCCGCCAGCAGTACGTGCACGCGATCGACATCGCACCCACCCTGCTCGATCTCATCGGCGTCGAGCCGCCCGCCGAGATCGCCGGCGTGCCGCAGAGCCCGTACGACGGCGTGAGCATCGCGAGCACCCTCGTCGACGCGGCGGCGCCCGAGGTGCACCACACCCAGTACTACGAGATGCTCGGGTCGCGGGCGATCTACCACGAGGGCTGGAAGGCCGTGGTGTTCCACCCGCCGGCGATGATGGCCTACGACGGCACCGACGCCGGCCGGCGCAGCTTCGACGACGACATCTGGGAGCTGTACCACGTCGCGGAGGACTTCTCGGAGGTCCACGACCTCGCGGCCGAGCATCCCGACAAGCTGCGCGAACTGCAGGAACTGTGGTGGCACGAGGCCGAGCGGTTCCAGGTGCTGCCGCTCAACAACCAGCCCGGTCGGTTCGGCGACACGAGGTTCCGACGTGAGCGGTACGTGTACCTGCCGGGCATCTCGTCGATCCCGGAGAGCATGGCGCCGAACCTGCGCAACCGCGGCTTCCGCATCAGCGCCGCGCTGCAGGTGCCGGCCGAGGGTGCATGTGAGGGCGTGATCGTCGGTCACGGCGGCCACAGCGGCGGCTACGCGCTGTACCTCGCCGACCGGCGCCTGCACTACGTGAACAACCTCCTCGGCACGACGTACACCACCGTCTCGGCCGAGGTCGAGCTGCCGGCCGGCGAGGTGCTCGTCGCCGTCGAGTTCACCGCGACCGGTCGCTTCCAGGGCGAGGCTCAGCTCTGGTACGGCGACGTGCCGGTGGGCCGCGGGGCGATTCAGATGACCACGCCGCTCACGTACGGCGTCGACCCGTTCAGCATCGGACGCCAACGGATGACGCCGATCAGCCCGGTCCTGTACGGCCAGGCCGAGATCACGCCCGGTGTGCTGCACAGCGTGGTGGTCGAACCGCAGGGCCGCCCGTGGCGCGACCCCGAAGGCGAAGCCCGCGCCGCCCTCGCCACCCAGTAGCGACCGTCGGAGCTCAGTCGCTCTGCAGGAACGCGAGCACCGCCAGCACACGGCGGTGCTCGTGTTCGCTCGGGGCCAGATCGAGCTTGGCGAAGATCGACGAGATGTGCTTCTCGACGGCGCCCTCGCTCACGACCAGCGAGCGGGCGATCGCCGTGTTCGACCGGCCCTGCGCCATGTGCGACAACACCTCGCGTTCGCGTGGCGTGAGTGCGTCGAGCGGCTCGCGCCGACGCGAGCGCACCAGCAGCTGGGCCACCACCTCGGGGTCGAGCGCGGTACCGCCGCCGGCCACACGCTGGGCCGCGTCGACGAAGTCGCGCACGTCGGCCACCCGCTCCTTGAGCAGGTAGCCCACGCCGACCGTGCCGCCGGCGAGCAGGTCGCTCGCGTAGCGCTCCTCCACGTACTGCGACAGCACCAGCACCGGCGTGCCCGGCCGGGCGAGGCGCAGCTCGACCGCGGCGCGCAGCCCTTCGTCGGTGTGCGTGGGCGGCATCCGCACGTCGACGATCACCAGGTCGGGCTGGTGCTGGGTGACCGACGCGAGCAACCCGGTCGCGTCGCCGAGCGCATCGACCACCTCGTGGTCGTACTCGGCGAGCAACCGGGTGATGCCCTCGCGCAGCAGCACGGAGTCCTCGGCGATCACGATCCGCACGGCAGCTCCGCCACGATCGTCGTCGGCCCGCCGGGCGGGCTCGCCACCGCGAGCCGCCCCTCGAGCGCTCGCACCCGGTCCTGCAGACCCTGCAGCCCGCTGCCGTGCGACGACGTGGCGCCACCCCGGCCGTCGTCGAACACCTCCACCGTCAAGCGATCACTTCCGTCGCGCAACGTCACCCTGGCATGTCGGGCACCGCTGTGCTTGGCCACGTTGGTGAGCGCCTCGGCGACGACGAAGTACGCGGCGCCCTCGACGGTGGACGGCAACCGGCGCCGCAGGTCGCTCTGCAGCTCGACCGGTACGGGGCAGCGGGCGGCGAGGGCCGACACCGCGGCGTCGAGTCCGCGGTCGGTGAGCACGGCCGGGTGGATGCCGCGCACCAGGTCGCGCAATTCGGCGATCGCCTGCTTGGCCTCGTCGTGCGCCCGGCCGACCAGCTCGGCGGCCTTCGGATCGTCGGCCGCCTCCAGACGGTCGCGGGCGATGCCGAGGTTCATCGCGAGGCTGACCAGACGCTGTTGGGCGCCGTCGTGGAGGTCGCGCTCGATGCGGCGCAGCTCGCTCGCCGCGCCTTCGACCGACGCGTCGCGGCTCTCGGTCAGCTCGGTCACCCGGCGGGCGAGCACCTCGGCGGGGTCGGGCGACAGCAGGAGGCGGACCAGCCGACGGTCGCCCTCGGCCATGGCGGCGATGACCCGTGGGACGACGGCGAGCAGCACCAGCCCCAGGATCGTCGCGCCGACGACTCCACCGACCTTGCCCCAGCCCGTCAGCACGTAGTGGTCGCCGAACTGGAAGAGGTCCCGGTCGGGCAGGGACGCCCACAGGATCGGCGTCGCGAGCAGTCCGAGTGCGGTCGACCAGATGGTGACGGCCACGGTGAAGGTGACGATGCCCCACGGCAGCATGAGCGCGCCGTAGGCGAGCCCCTTCCACCCCGGGCCATCGACCAGACCGGCCTTGGTGAGGGCGAGCCACCCCTGGCCCGACCGGAACGGCGACGGTGCCGGCGCGTCGTCGTCGAGCAGCAGCCGGGCGCGAGCACGCTCTGCGCTGCCGATCCAGCGACCGGACGTGACCGTCAGCGCGAGCAACGGGATCCCGATGACGGTGACCGCCAGGCCGCCGCCGAGCGACAGCATCGTGACGACCCAGGTGAACCAGGCGATGCCGAGCGGCAGGTCGAGCAGCAGGTGCAGCGTCTGTTTCCACGGACGGGCCGTGGCGAGGGAAGCGAACAGCCGGCGCATCTCAGCGCACCTCGACCAGTTCGCGACCATCGGCGTCGATCGTGACGGGGACGGGGGCGTGCGAGGCGC
>WBZL01001714.1_pt1 | contig 22330 bp, 17 predicted proteins | sample 5204291 | NCBI WGS metagenome assembly WBZL01 (sample SAMN12344345, study PRJNA552823) | activated sludge metagenome | biome: Activated sludge suspended growth; feature: Nitrification reactor; material: Wastewater; isolation source: activated sludge from nitrification reactor of wastewater...
GTCCTCTGCGGTTTCGCTATTGATTTTTGCAGCGTAGTATAGAGAGTGCTTATTAACCGCAAAGTGCGCAGGGTAGGCGCAGAGTGCGCGGAGATTTTTGTTAGCAATCATGTCTAAATTTCTCAACCTCTGCGTCCTTTGCGAAAACTTTGTGTCCTCTGCGGTTTCGCTCTTGGCTAATTTGATTCTGTACGACCTGTGCAAGAACTGAAACATGACTTTCCCAGAGCTCTAAAGATTCTACTGATCTTTCTTTGACAAACGTTTCTCTAAAATCTTAAATATTTTCTTCATAGATGCATCAGCCCTTAAGAGTATCTCATCAGATTCATTCAAAACTTCTTCCTTGTATTTTATATCCTCTATTTGCGGAAGATTTATCTCCACATTCTTTGATGCGCCCCAAATGCCCGTCTGCAAGCTCTTAGCGCCTACTTCAAGATCGCTTTTCGAAGATAAGTTTCCTATCTTGGCAACTTCGATCATCCATTCCCAGCATGAATCAGAAATTCTCATCACAGAAAGCGGAACGTTGATCGCTTTCTTCAGACCTTCCTGCATTTTTTCTTTTCTCAAATTCTTTTCTTCGTCAGTCTTCTTCGGCATTTTCATTGCCGTCATGTAATCAGTAAATGCATTTGTATCTGCATCTATCAAAGGAATGAGTTCCTTCATCTTGTTATGAAGCGGTGGGATAAGTTTTCTGATCTTCGCATCGAGATGTGCAAATTTCTTGTTTCCGTATGTCATCCAACCCACCATCGCCCCAAGTGCAGCTCCAAGCGAAGCAATAAGCGCCGAAACGCTTCCCCCTCCGGGAGCAGATGTCCTTGCTCCGACGAGTTCCGTAAACTCCCTCACCGAAAGCGAAGCAAGCGGTTCCTCCGCTTTTTCACTGATCATGTATTCAATGATCCTCTTTTCAGGAATGAACTGTGAAATTGATGACAGCCCGAGCCTGTCAATCACAAGCATTATTTTCTGCCGCTCATCCAATATGAAGAGGTTCTCTTTCTTCATGTAATAATCTGCCGCCATTAACATGGCTTCGATTGGTATGAGTCCCACAAGCTCACTTCCGCAAACGCCAAGATTAAGTTCTCTTGCATCTTTAGCGCACTCTTCAAATGCAATATGCGGAGGAGTTATTTTATAGTTGTCGAGATTCATTGAGACCTGCGCCATATCATATTCTTTGACATACCATCCGATACCCTTTACGGCTTTCAGTCTTCCCGGCTCCTTGTCGCTTCGGCCCTGCTCTCTTACGTTCAGTGCAATTCTGTGAGCTTGTTCCTTTGTACCGAGTATGTTCACATTGTAAGCTATGAGAAAGAACCTGCTTCCGGTAACTGTTGCACCCGACTTTGGCACAAATTCCTGCGGTCCGAAATCCGGTTTCCATTCCGGTTTGATAATCTTGTCCTTGATTCCTTCATACTCGCCTGCCCTGATCTGCTTGAGCATCTTTCGCTCGGGATTATTCGATGCTTCCTCATAAAGATAAACAGGAACTCCCAATTCATCTCCAACCCTTTTTCCGAATCTCTTTGAACATTCAACACATTCTTCAACAGTTACATTAGACACAGGAACGAACGGCACAACGTCAACCGCGCCCATTCTCGGATGCTCACCGGAATGCGTTGTCATGTCAATGAGTTCGTAAGCTTTCTTCGCAAATCTGAATGCCGCTTCAACGACAGAGTCCGGATCACCTACAAAGGTGAAGACCGTTCTGTTGGTTGACTTGCCGGGGTCAACATCCAGCAGCGTAACCCCTTTGACTTGCCTTACTTCTTCAGCACAGGCATTGATGATCTTCTCATCACGTCCTTCGGAAATGTTTGGAACACATTCAACAATTTTTCTCATATCAGTTTAAGTGTGATTTTTTTTCCTGCAAATGAAATAGATTCTTTCTGTTTTGGCCGTGACTTTCTTCCGGGATTCATCTTCAACTCTCAGCAAAACAAATTTTTGTTCCAGAGCATCAGTGATACGATCAGTATCAAATGCAGATTCCGGAATGTTGCACTCGGTCAGTCTGAACTTGTCACCGGATGTATTCTCAAACACCTTCAGATTCCAGTTGAAAAGATTCTCACTGCGCTTATCAACATCCATGATAAGAAAATTCTTTTCAAATCTGTGAACAAGAGGAGTGATTCTTGAAAGCATATTGAGCTTGTAACCGGAGTTCACATCAAAAATAAAAATTCCGTTTTCATTAAGCATCCTTTCGGCATTGCTGAAAACTTTTTTCCAATGATTGAAGATAGTGATGTGATTCAACGTATCATATACGCAGATGATTGCATCGAATCTTTCCTTTGTGATCTTGTTTCGTATATCTCCGTGATAATATTTTGCAGACGGGATCTTCTTGCGAGCAATTCTCAGCATTTCAGCGGAGCTGTCAATTCCGGTCAGTTCAAATTTGTCTGAAAGTCCTGCAAGAACATCACCCGTTCCGCAACCCAGCTCCAGCAGAGTCTTTGCGCGCGGATGATACTTCTTTAGCGCTGAGATCACATAAGGCGCGGTGTGTTCTTTCCCTGAGATTACTTTGTCATAAAATCCTGCAAGTCTGTCATACTGTTCCATCTGTATTCATCTCTTCGATTTTTCATCGTTTATCATCTTCAGAAAATGAGCGACACCGTCATCATCGTTACTTTGATCAGTGATATAGTCTGCCATATCCTTCAACTCATCAACTGCATTCTCAAGGGCAATATTAGTTCCGCCGAATTGAAAGAGGTCTCTGTCATTGTACCAGTCTCCAAATACCAGGACTTCTTCCTTCTTCACACCAAGATGATTTGCAAGTATTTTGAGACCTATTTTCTTGTTAACCTTCTTTCTGATTATCTCGAGATTGAATACGTTCTGAAATGCCTGTGAGCGAAAATATTTCACTTTGAGATACAGTCCGAACGGCGGAGTCATTTTTCTCTGAATGTTCTTAATCACGTTCTTGTCGTTGCCAAGCATTATAATCTCGAGCACATTATCAAGATACCCGTCATAGGAATCAACGAGAGTATATGTTGTTCCAAGCCTTGTCATAAAATCCCTTACCACTGAATTATCTTCAGTATAGACAATACGGTCATTGTAACAAAGTGCGATCTTCACATAGCTTGCTTCTGCAAGTCTAAGAGCGCGCTCAACATATTTCTTGTCAATCACTGACTTGTTAAGCAATGTCTGCTGATAAGCATCCTGAATCAATGCGCCGTTAAGAGAAATGAAAGGGATCTTGATGCCGAGGTCTTTTGCAAGCGGAACTATGGAAGAATGAACGCGCTGAGATGCAAGAGAGAAAAGAACATCCTTCTTTTGAAGTTCCTTTACCTGCTGAATCGTAAGCTCGCTGAGAACATTATTGCTGGAGACAAGCGTTCCGTCAATATCTGAAACAATGAGCTTAATTCTGCCGAATCTTTTTTTAAGCTCATTGAGTGAAAGGCTCAATTTTATAAGTTAACTTTTGATTTGTACATCACGGATTTATTCATTGAGGTGACCTGTAATGCTTTACACTTTATCTAATTGCTTTCATAATAAACAGAATAAGAAACTTATTCAAAGTATTTCCTAAGTAGAGTTCTGTTAAATGAATTACACAGAGTTCCACAGAGGGACACTGAGATACACAGAGAGGGTTTGGGGATAAAGGATTTATTTCAGTGAATACTCGATCAAATTTTTCGCCGCTGTTGGGTCTGTTTGCTGCAGGCGGGGTGACCCATGGGAATCCACCCCTTCGGGGAAAGTTTGCATTTGTACTTACAACACTTTGTGAAATGCTTTCATGCAAACTTTTGGGAACCCGACTGAGCCGGGCAGGCACAAACAGCGACGGAAAAGTTAAAAGTTGCGGCGGAGCCGTCCCTTCGGGAAAATTTAAGAGTTAGCCCAAAGGGTCTCTTCGGTAAAAATTGCCCTGAGGGGGTCCCTTTGGGAAAAGTTGTTCCCGGCGAGATATAGTTAAGTTGTCAAAGCAACTTGATCAATAGCGAATGAAACGGGTTTTTTTGAGGAATTTATGATTTTAGCAGAGCATCTGAACTCTTTAGCAGAGCGTCCGAACTCTTTAGCAGAGCGTCCGAACTCTTTAGCAGAGCATCCGAACTCTTTAGCAGAGCATCTGAACTCTTTAGCAGAGCGTCCGAACTCTTTAGCAGAGCGTCCGAACTCTTTAGCAGAGCATCCGAACTCTTTAGCAGAGCATCCGAACTCTTTAGCTGGTCGTCCAAACTCTTTTGCTGGTCGTCCAAACTCTTTTGCTGGTCGTCCAAACTCTTTTGCTGGACGTCCAAACTCTTTTGCTGGACGTCCAAACTCTTTTGCTGGACGTCCAAACTCTTTTGCTGGACGTCCAAACTCTTTTGCTGGACGTCCAAACTCTTATTGTGGTGTCGGGACTTACGTCCCGACACATGTTAACTATTTGCGTCAGGACGGAAGTCCTGACGCCACAAGGAACATAAAAAATCTGTTCATTATGACAGTTTGGACGCTAATAAGGTAATATCTTACTGAACAAAAGTTCAAAATCACTTTTTCCAAACGATACATCACAATTTCCAAATGCAATCAATTCATTTCCAAAGGATGACTGAGCATTTCGAAACAATTGAAATGTATTTCCAACATCAATCAATTCATTTCCAGACGGTGCATGAGCATTTCCAAACGGCACCGGATGATTTCCAAGAGGTGCAAATTCATTTCCAAACAATGTAAGTTCATTTCTAAACAATGCAAATTCATTTCCAATCAATACACCAATATTTCCAGAACATGCAAGAGCATTTCCAAAGAGTATCAGTTCATTTCCAAACGCAATCATTGAACTTCTGTTCACATGAAATGTTCTTCCGGACGTGCACTGAGTTCTTCCGGAAGAAGTTTGTATTCTTTCCGGACAGAGATGAGTTCTTACATCCGCTATCAGAATCCTTCCAAAGACACTTGAAATTCTTAGAAACGGATTAAATTGTCTTACAGAGTCAGTAAGAAACCTTATTGAAGGATGTCGAATTCTTAAAGAGTCGCAAAACATTCTTCCATACACACGCTTGATTCTTACAGCATCAATCCGGTTTCTTACAGCATTGATCAGTTCATTTCGAACTAAGTCAACAATTCTTCCTGATTAGCTTTGTATTCTTAGAATCACCAAACAACTTCTTACAGCATTGAGCCGGTCTAACACTTTACGCAGTAGAAGAAAAGAATTCATTGTGGCGTCAGGACTTTCCTGTCTGCTGCATGCAGGCCTGCCCGAAGAATACTGAACTTCAGCACTTTTTGCAGGCGGGCCTGCCTGACGTCAGACAGGCGTCCTGACGAAAATTGCTAAGTGTCGGGACGAAAGTCCCGACACCACATATGAAGAAGCATCAGCGGGTTTGATCGTTCGGCAATATCATCTTTAATGATGATTCCGAATTCAGGTTGAAATCCTTACTCTCTGCGCGGTTCATCTTACCGGATTCGCCGGGATAGAATGCGTAAATGTCATAAGTCCCTTCAGGTAGTTTTGTGTGGAAGTAACCGTTTGCGCCTGTAATGCCAATATTTACAAGCACATCGGCTGATTTAAACATCACCTCTGCCCCACTCACAAGTGTGATGCCGTCTTTATCTGTTACAAGAACGCTCATAAGATAAGCCGGTTTGTCCGCTGATTGCCCCAAGGCATAATCATTAAAGAATTGTGATATGGCTGTCGCAAGCAAAGCTATTACAATAATGCTGTTGATCTTTTTCATTGACTTAATTCGCCGTTGTTGGTGTTCCCAAAAGTTTGCAAAGTAGAGAGTGACTAAAATCAAGGAGAACCATGCAAACTTTCCCCGAAGGGGTGGATTCCCATGGGTCACCAACAACCAACACAAGGTGTCGCTGTCAGTTTATTAAGTTAAGCTGTTCAGGGTAAGTTGTTGCCTGCCCGCAGTCGGCAAATCAAGTACAATCTCTGCAGGCGGGGTCTCGCCCGCAGGTGAATTCAAGAGAACTTTCAGCTGTTTCGTTGCAGGCTAAGACCAACAACGGCGGGAATATCTATTCACTTAATAACCACCATGCGCAATGTCTTCTCAAATACTGACTGCCCTATGCTTGCCAAATTTGACACTCTGAGGGTATAGAAATAAACCCCGCTCGAAAGATCTTCCGCATTGAACTCCACTGAATGTTTACCCGCCGGCATGATTTCATTTACGAGTGTCGCAACTTCCCTTCCTGCAATGTCATATACTTTCAACACAACGAAATTCCTGATTCTTAATTCGTAATTGATTATTGTCTTCGGATTGAACGGGTTTGGATAATTCTGATGCAATCTAAAAGACTGCGGAACAACGGAAAATTCACATTCTGCGGAAGTAATAATTCCGCCGGTGTAAGTTCTAAGTATAAGTCCGCTGTCTCCGACAACGAATCCTGTATCCTTGTTTATGAAACTGACTCCATTGAGTCTTCTTCTTGTGTTGCTGTTCTGAACTTGCCAGCTTTCACCGCCGTTTGAAGTGTGTACAATCAGGCCGGAATCTCCAACTGAATATCCGGTGACATTGTCAAAGAAAAAAACTTTTCTTAGCGACGATTTAAATGTTGCTCTATAACTTTGCGAAAAAGATTCACCTTTATTTGTTGATTTTAGAATCATTGCATAATCACCTGCGAGATAGCCTGATATATACATAGTGTCTTTGAACGGATTAGTCATAGACTTGGCACTAAAGAACGGGAAATTATATCTTATTGTATTATTAAATGTCCAGGTATTTCCGGCATTAGTAGTAATAACTAGTTCTCCTTGTGACAATACAATTCCGGAGTCATTTCCCTTGAATATGACTTCTAAATTCGGATTGCCTCCTCTGAAAACCTCAATCCAGTTAGCTCCTGAATTTGTAGTCTTATTTATAGTACCGTCAACACAGCATGGATTCGGTAGGGGATAAAAGTCGCCACCTACGAGATATCCTGTATGCTGATTAATGAACAATAGATCGGAGCTAAAACCCATCCCCAGATTATTGAAATTGTAGTTCATTATTATCCAATTGCTTCCACCATTGGTTGTAATTTTCGGAGGTATTCCCCAAAATGCACCAAGCAGACTATCACTAAATTTCCCTACTAATAGGTTCTGCGTATTTGTTGAAAGTGTGCTCCAATTATTGCCTGAATCAAAAGTCTTTAATATCACACCGTCAGCCCTGAAAATGTAACCGACTTCGTTGGTTGGAAAGGAAATACCAATACAGTTACTCTGACCGATTGATAAATTCACCCATGCCGATTGACTTTTTCCAAAGGAAGAAAGTGATACTAAAGCAACAACAACCAAAATATGATTCTTCATATCACTATCCTCATTTGATTATGATCATCCGCTTTGTAGCAGTGAATCCTAAACTCTCAAGCCGGTAGAAGTAAATTCCGCTTGACAGCCCCAGCTTCGACGCATCGAATTCAATCTCATATTCTCCCGTTAACATTCTTTCGTTGAGAAGTTCGGAAATTTGCTTCCCTGTAATATCAAAGATTCGCAAAATCGCGGGGCCATAATTCAAAATTGAAAATCTGTTTTTTGTTATCGGGTTGAAAGGATTTGGGTAATTCTGAAAAAGTTCATTCTTCAGATATCTGCCTTTGCTTTCATCTTCCTTAACATAGCTATCATCTTCTTCATAGCCCTGACATGGATCCAGATAACCCGAAACACTGTCTCTGTCAGATCGCACAGACTCTTTATCTGTTGAATCAACTGAACTTATTCGGTAAGAAAATTTTACCGGTATCTTCGAGCATGGACCGCTTCCGGATGAAAGTCTGTAAAGGATCATATTGTCAACAAAAAATGTATCTGAAGTTGTGCCAAGATAACTGTAGTCTTCTGCATCTTGCCCCGAATACAATATCTGACCTCTAAATATCTTGTATTGCTTAATGTCCGGTTCAAGGCTTCTTTCCCAATATATTTTTGGATTAAAAGCATCTAAAGGAGTACCTAAGAACTGTCTGACAGTTCTTACCCATTGAGGTTTGGAAGGTGATGCCTGAGTGATATCATTTACGTAAATCTTCACAATGAGGTCGCCGCTTTCATTTCTATCAAGAAGCTCGAACGTGAGCTGATCGTTAGAAATATTGCCTGGCAACGTGGGATTGCTCCACGGGGAGGCTATATTATTGTAACCTAAGTCAAAGCACATATTGCTGTCCCCTTTAAAGCCAATTTAATTGCCTACATTAAGTGGATCACCTGTATATTGATTTATGATAGTAGCACAATTCTCATCATATACAAGAAGATTCTTTAAAGACATTGACGATTTTCCGGATGAACTTCTGTTGTTAACAGCAGGTATGAATTGATTATAGTATGGCGTCTTTGTTATCTGATATCTTCCCGAGCTTTGGCACTGCTGCCAGTTCCACTTTCCAGAAGCATGCAATACTTCATATGCATCTTCCGTGAAACTTCCTACTCTGTATATCAGCAACCCTGAATCCCTTTGGTTAGGCAGAAGGGGTTCGTTTAATGTCCATCGCCAATTGTGAAATTCGCCCGACGAATAGTAGTTGAGCCTCCTCCTGTTCTCAAGATAGAACCACTTGCCATATTTAAACACCTTTGCATAATCTCCGGTAGTGACATAGTCTCTGAGTATTATCGAATCATTAGTCGTAACATTATAAATATTTGAACTCCCTAAAGTCCAGGAAGTTTTTTCACGATCAATTGCGGATGCAATACCTCCCCCGCAAAGATCATGAGATCCCATTCCGTCGAGATGCGTAGTTCCGTAAGTGTAGTGAAATCCAAACTCATGAGCGGGTATTCCGATCTCCCACTTGTGATGTACTTCCGAAATGCATCCAGAACCAGGCCTAGTTGCGTTGATTTTCTTTCCGTCTCTAATAATTTCGATACTGTCTCCAAACCTTTGTCCATATCCGCCAAGGCATGCAATCCCGCTGTATGAACCGATTACATCAGTTGAGCCGCTGTATGTAAATCGAAATATTACGAAGATAAAATCAACAATGTTGTCCTGCTCTCTTCTGTTTCCATCACCGTCAATGTCACATGGATCAAATTTGTCATACTTAGATAAAGAAAAGTCGAAATATGGGTCCATTCTATCAATTGCATCTTTAACTGCTTTTCCAATTTTTCCACTGTCCCTGTAATGCTCCCAGTTTTTAACTATGACCAGAGAATCGTAAACATCACCTGTCAACCAAAACTTATTTAAGCTGTTCTTTGCAAACAGGCCAGTCAAAGAAGGATTCCAAACATTCGCAGTTGTAGGACAGATAATAGAATCTGCCCATGATGGTTTCAAAAGGTACTGATTCTGATTTGCGGGCCAGTGTTGAAGCAATATTAAGTCTTGATTAATGTTTGAAGGATCGTAATTTCCATTCGAGTAATTTACAAATACTACAATTGCATGCAGAGTATCATTGTCCATCGGGAAATAAGTTGAAAAATTCTGTTAGCAGAACTGAACAGCTTCAGTAGTGCCGCATTTAGGTTCAAGTAGATGATCCATAAGATCTTGAGAAAATACTCTCGAATAAATCAATGTGGCTAATATTAGGATAATCGTTTTCATAGTAAATTCATTTATAAATTGTTTTAAGAAGTTGCTTAATGTTTTTAGCTTAATACCAAAGTTAAATGCTTTCCTGTTCTATATTACTGATTCAATTTCTATGCCCTATAGAAAAAGTTTAAGTTTATTAATAAATTCAAAGTGTCGCCCTCTTGACTGTAGATATTTTCAACAGCTAAGACCTACATATTCCACACTCGTCTTATGGTGAGGGTTAAGGGATAAAGGATTTTCTGCAGAGGATACTCAATATCATTTTCGCCGTTGTTGGTGTTCCCAAAAGTTTGCAAAGTAGAGAGACTAACATCAAGTAGAGCCATGCAAACTTTCCCCGGAGGGGTGGATTCCCATGGGTCACCCCGCCTGCAGTGAATGTATTTTTTTAATCTACTGCGGGCAGGCAACAACCAACACAAGGTGTCGCTGTCAGTTTATTAAGTTAAGCTGTTCAGGGTAAGTTGTTGCCTGCCCGCAGTCGGTAAATCAAGTACAATCTCTGCAGGCGGGGTCTCGCCCGCAGGTGAATTCAAGAGAACTTTCAGCTGTTTCTTTGCGGGCTAAGACCAACAACGGCAGAATGAACCCTAATTTTTGCATAATGCCAATGCTAAAAGCTTTTCTGTTCAATATCATTAATCAATTTCTATGCCCTTCACAAATGGATGGAATTAGAAGTCATTTGAAGAGTCATTTTGATGACTGTGGATTTCTTGAACTACTGCAGGATACACATTCCACAATAGGAATATTCTTTGCAAAGTGTTTAATTTGATTTCCGTCACAGTTTCGCTGAATACTTGCTTTCATTTTTTATAGAAGTTTCAGGAAATGCGTTTTCTGCCAATTAATAGCTAACATTAACAAACCGCCGCTTTGAGTCAGCTAAGAAGAGCAAGTATTCTGCGTAGTTTCGAAGCAGAATAGAGTTTCATTGCTGTTTTTCAGCGAAACGGCGCGGACGACCTGCTAAACGGTGCGGACGATCCGTGAGCAAAAGAAATTACTTAACTCAACTTCAGTTCATTTTCCTAAGCGCTTTCTCAATTTCAGTAACTCTATGACTCAACCCTCCTGCAAGCGGATCATCAAATGTCTTTGGAATGTTTCCCTTTTCTGTTCTGTCTTTCCATGATTCGAATCCTGAATTGTTTTTTGTCTCAACCATCTCAATACACCCCTCAACAGGGCAAACCAATGAACACAAGTTGCAGCCGACACAATTCTCTTCAATTATAAATGGAACACGTGAACCGTTAGGACCAATGCCGATCGCCTGATGCGCTCCGTCCTCGCATGCAGCATAGCAAAGCATGCATCCGATGCATTTCCTGTTGTCTATCTTTGCAATGACATTGTAGTTAAGGTTGAGTTCTTCCCACGCAACAGTATTGATCAGCGCCTTTCCTACCATGTCGCTTACATTGGCAAATCCTTTGCTGTTCATATAATCAGACAAACCCGAAGTCATCTCTCTTATGATTCCAAAACCGTAATGCATTACCGCAGTGCAAACCTGAACCGTTGATGCTCCCATCAAAATGAACTCTACGGCATCTCGCCAGTTTGATACGCCGCCTATTCCTGAGACGGGAAGATTCACATACGGACTCTGTGCACAATTGCGAACCATGTTCAAAGCAATCGGCTTAACCGCTGGTCCGCAATATCCGCCGTTGGTTCCTTTGCCGTCAACTACCGGATATGGAACAAAATTGTCTATATCAACTCCCATGATGCTTTGGAAAGTATTGATCAGCGAGATCGCATTTCCACCGCCATCTTTTGCGGCAATTGCTGAATCTGTAATGTCTGTAACGTTTGGTGTGAGTTTGACTATGACCGGCTTCTTGGCAACTTCCATCACCCATGAAACTATGAGCTTCAGCACTTCAGGTTCCTGTCCAACAGCCGAACCCATTCCTCTTTCACACATTCCATGTGGACACCCAAAGTTCAGTTCAAGTCCATCAGCTCCGGCATTCTCCGCATCCTTAACAACCTGATGCCATTCTTCTCTTGTATCAACCATCAGAGATGCAATGACCGGATGATGAGGGAAGTATTTCTTCACTTCCTCAAGTTCTTTCAGGTTATGACTCAACGGACGATCGGAAATCAGCTCAATGTTACTGAAGCCGGTCAGCTTTGCATCACCCTGATCAATACCGGCATAACGGCTTGAAGTATTCACAACAGGCAGTCCCATTGTTTTCCAAACTGCTCCACCCCATCCAGCATCAAAGGCCCTCATGATCTGATATCCGGAATTTGTCGGTGGACCCGATGCCAGCCAAAACGGGTTTGGTGATTCTATTCCTGCAAAATTTATTTTCAGATCTGCCATAATTTAATTGTTCGCTTCCTTGCTCAAATATTTGTGAATGCCCTCTGCCGCCTTCACAGCTTCGGCAACAGCATTTACGATCTCTGACCCTCCGTTGATCACATCCCCTGCTATGAAATATTTTGTATGAACCGCGCGGAAAGTATCCGGTTCGATGAGTGGCTTTCCTTCGCTGTCAAATTCGAATCCGTCTATGATATCAAGCAATACATTCTGCTTCTTCTGACCAGTTGCTTTTATTACCATATCACATTCGATCGTGAATATTTCATTCTCCATTGCTATTATATTTCCATCAACAAGTTTGGTAGGGGCAAGTCTTATTGCCTTAACTTTTCCATCCCCCAAAATCTCCACAGGCAATGTATTGAACAACGGCTCAACGCATACATTCTTAGCAAGCTCATATTCGAATTCATAAGCAGGCATCTCGTCTCTGGATCTTCTGTAAGAAAGCCATACTCTGTCCGCTCCCATTCTTGCCGCCTCGGAAGCCGCATCCATGGCTGTGTTTCCGCCGCCAATCACCACGACTTTGTTTCCGACTTTAGCATTGTGTTTCTTAATCTTCACATCTTCAATAAAATCAACCGCACCTACACAGTTTTCGAGATCTTCTCCTTTAATATTAAGTGCAACTGTATCACCGAGTCCAATGCCGATGAAGACCGCATCATATTCCTGTTCGAGTTGCTTGAATTGTTCATACGATGTGACCGGCGAATTGTAAATAATCTTAAACCCAAGCTGACTCTGCAGATACTCTGCTTCTCTGATTGCTTCTTCATTGGTTATCTTATACGGCGCAACTCCGTGAAGCGTCAGACCTGTCGGTTGAGACTTCGCTTCAAAAATTTCAACTTCATATCCAAGTCTTCTCAACTCACATGCACAGGATATTCCTGCAGGACCCGCACCGATGATAGCAACCTTCTTTGAATTTGGCTCTCCCGGTTTGAACAATGCAATGTCTTTCTCCATCACATGAGTAGCCGCATAGCTCTGAAGCCTGCCTATCTCAATCGGTTTCTCATTAACCAGATTAAAGACACAAGCCCCCTCGCAAAGAACATCAACGGGACAAACCTTTCCGCAGGCGTTACCGAAATAATTGGATTCATAAATTGTCCTTGCAGAGCCGGTCAGATTTCCCGTACTGATCTGCCTTATGAAAAGGGGTATGTCAATTTTGGTAGGGCATGACTTTATACACGGAGCATCAAAACAGAACAAACATCTTGAACTTTCCACCAATGCCTGAGTCTGATCCATTAGCGGATTGATCGGTGCGAAATTCAGTTTGAATTCGTTCTCGTTCTGCGGCTTGTTGTAATCAGTCACTTTTTCAATTAGAAATTAAAAATTAGAAATTAAAAATATTGGCAAAGCCAACCCTTCGGTAGAAGCAAATAGTTCGAATTGAAATAACTGGATTCCTCGTGATAGCTCATTTCCCGGTCCACCCGAAAGGATACAGATTGAAGAGTTTTCAATTTTTAATTTTTAATTTCTAATTTTTAATTTCCTCAAAGCTCTGTAATCTTCCCATATGACTCCGGCCTTCTGTCACGAAAGAATTGCCAGGTTTTTCTCACATCATCAATCATATCAAGATCAAATTCAGAGATAAGCAATTCATCATTATTTTCAGATGCCTGTGCGAAGATCTGTCCGCGGGGATCTACAAAGTAAGATGAGCCGTAGAACTTACCGATATTCCATGGCTTCTCAATGCCGACTCTGTTGATGCAACCCATGAAGTAACCATTTGCCGCAGCATGAGCGGGTTGCTCGAGTTTCCAGAGATATTGAGAAAGTCCTTCAACAGTAGCGGACGGATTATAGACTATCTCCGCGCCATTGAGTCCGAGTATTCTTGCGCCTTCCGGAAAATGCCTGTCGTAACAAATATAGACGCCCACCTTGCAATACTTTGTATCAAATACAGGATATCCGAGATTACCCGGACGGAAGAAGAATTTTTCCCAAAAGCCGGATGTGTGAGGGATGTGATTCTTTCTGTATTTGCCGAGAATTTTTCCATCTGCATCTATCACTGCTGCTGTGTTGTATAAGATTCCTGCCTGCTCTTTCTCAAATACCGGCACGATCATCACCATAGAATACTTCTTCGCATACTCCTGCATCCTTTCAACAGTAGGTCCGGGAACAGGCTCTGCTGCATCATACCACTCTGCGCTTTGCCCGGGACAAAAATAAGGCGTGCTGAATATTTCCTGAAGACAAAGTATCTGCACACCTTTCTTTCCGGCTTCTTCAATAAAAGGAATATGCTTCCGGATCATTGCTTCCTTTATGTCATGAATGCTTCCGTCTCCTTCACTAAGCGGGATACTCATTTGGATCAATCCTGATCTAATCAATCTCGGCATGGACGTAATTTATTTTTTGTATAGAATGCGCTGTAGAAATTGTATCGGTAAACTTGGAAAATCGGATGTGATTGTCAATGATTTAGCAAAGCAGTATTTCTAATTACTAATTTTTAATTTCTAATTACTTCAAGACTGTCATCTTCTTCGTATCGATCATTTCTCCATTCACAACAAGCGAGTAAAAATATACACCGCTGGATATGGAAAGTCCGGAGAAGTCTTTAACGATATCCTTAACTCCGGCCGAGAATATCTGATCCTTCACAACTGTTTCAACGAGTCTGCCTCTCATATCATAGATCAGCAGGCTCACATTCGCCGCCTTTGTCAATGAGAATCTGAAAGTGGTTGAAGGATTGAACGGATTTGGATAATTCTGACTCAGCAAAAAATCTGATGGATTGTTAGCGCCCGAAATGAATGCAAGCTGGACTGCTGACCATGCATTTACAATTCCCCAGCCCATTTGATTATTCGGAGAGTTGCTGTTGCTTGATGTATTTCGGATGATGTCTTTTATCTGTAATGGTTTCAAACTCTTATTTGCAGAGAGTATCATTGCGCATACTCCGGCAACCATCGGACAGGCAAGTGATGTCCCGACACTTGAATTCAGATAACCGGCACCGCCTGCACCGGGACGTGCCGTGTAATTATTAACACCAAGTGCCATAACATCGGGCTTCGTTCTTCCGTCAACAGTCGGTCCAATTGATGAGAAAGAGGCTCTTTGTCTTCCTGTTGTCACCGCACCGACAGTAATTACATTGAACGCATCAGCAGGGGCGCTAAGCGTGTTGTGTGAGGAATTGAATCCTGCATTTCCTGCTGATACAACAACGATGATGCCTTTGCTTACGGCAATATCTGCGGCACGTGTTATAAGAGCAGTATTGCCGTCCATTGACTGCCAGGTGTATGATTGATGCGGAGGATTGAAATTAAGATAGCCGAGTGAACTTGTAATGATATCAGCCCCGAGACTGTCAGCCCATTCGGCGGCGGCAACCCAATTGTCTTCTTCAAGCGGTGTTTCACTTTCCGTATTCTCCGTCTTTGCAAGCAGGTACTGTGCATCAAAGGCAGGAGATACCAAATTGCCCGGATCATATCCGGCTATTAGTGAGAGAGTAAGAGTTCCATGCGAACCGTTTCCCATTCTGCCTGTCCCGTTTGCAACTATTGTATCGCCGTTCACAAAATCATAAGAACGGATTCCTTTATTTCTTGCCCTCCCAAAACAGAAGTGCTCAAGATTATCGAATCCCGCATCAAAAGATGCAATGAGAATATCTTGTCCCGAAAAGCCCTGGTCGTGAGCTGTTGGGATATTGATGATGTTTGACTGATTGAGTGAAGGACCATAATTGATTCCGAGTGGATCATCTGTTTCAAACTCATATATCTGTGACATTGCGTCAGAGGTTACCGGAACTGAATGCTTGTATTTGGTTACGAGGTCAAGTTTTTTTACAAAGTCAAATTCAGACAGAAGGCTTATCTGATAATTGCTTGCAAGGCATGATACTGCATTGAACCACTTTGATCTGTTCTTAACAATTGCTCCTGTGCCTGCAACTGCAGCTACATAATCAGTGGAGACCGGAATATCTAATTCATCAAAGAGCACATCATTTTCAGAACGCTTGCTTCTTCTTTCGATTGATCTTTCGGTTAGAATAATATCACCGGTTACATTTTGCTTATCTTTAAAATAAACCCAGATGAGTTTTTGTTCGTATGGATTCTTGAGATTGAGTTCTGTCAGCAGAGCTTCGGAAATAATTGCTCTTTCCGAGGTCACATTGCCTGATTTAAAAGCGGTAGTGGTTGCAAAGATCAGAAGTAGAAGAGGAATGCAAACTGCCGAAAATATTTGAAGTCGGTACTTCATGGGTTGGTTGCTTACTGCAAATTCAGAATTTTGAGAATAAATTTCAAGTAGTGAATTAAAATTTCCGGAATGAAGAATTCAAGAATTGTGCCACGAACAAGCTCACTAATAAAGATAATATCTCTGCAACATAAGAAAAGTCTGGAATCGGGTTTCTCACTCCTTTTTTTTGCCACGAATGCACGAATGAAATTTAGTGTGCATTGGGACTTTTATTGTGGTGTCGGGACTTTTGTCCCGACACATGTAAACTGATTGCGTCAGGACGAAAGTCCTGACGCCACAAGGAAATATCTCATCCTGATAAGAACTGATTACCATAGGGTATCTTACAACTCATTTTGCTTTGGTCTGCCACGAATGCACGAATGAATTTTATTGTGGTGTAGGGAATTTCTCCCGACACAAGTAAACTAATTGCGTCATGACGAAAGTCCTGACGCCACAAGGAACGATGCTTTGTATTCGAACTGGAGCGCTAACTGCGGAGGACGAAGTGTTATAACAAACGCCGCATAGTTTAATTTGTTTCTTAATCTCCGCCCCTGTTGGTGTTCTCCGAGTGAAACGAGGAGTCACCAACAGGCAGAACACCTATTTCCAATCTTACTGTGGTGTCGGGACTTTCGTCCCGACACAAGTAAACTAATTGCATCAGGACGCCTGTCTGACGCTAGGCAGGCCTGCCTGCTGCAGGCAGGAAAGTACTAACGCCACGAGGATTTGTTCTTAACTTATCCCTTCTATTCTATCTTTGAACACATTTACCAATTTGCTGTCTTCATTTAATCTTAAAACATCATTCCAAATTCTATTCAGAATCTCATATAGCTCTTTAGTTTTCATATTTCCTAACTTGTTGTGAATCACTTTTGGAGGAGGTTTACTTAACATTATCCTGTTGGAAAAGTCAGAATCTTTCGAAATGATTGTTAGATTATTCTCTTTCGCATAATTCCATACCATTTCATCTGTCCACTCATCATCTATATCTTTCTGATGTAATTAATCTGGAGTATTCCAAATTGAGAATAGATAAGGAAGGTTAACATCAATCAAATACTTCATCACAATCACGCAACAGATTTTATCACAAAGTTTCTGCTCATCAATTCGCTTGCAAACTTTACGCACGCTTTCAAATCTTCTTCCTCAAGTGACGGATATTGCTCCAGTATTTCCTTGTAGGTATCACCAGCACCGATAAACTCAAGAATTGTTTGAACCGAAATCCTCTTCCCCCTGATAATGGGCTTTCCGTTTAAGACTTTATCGTCTATGGTTATTCTGTCAAAAATACATTCCATTCTTTTTTAATATGAAATTACATGATGGAATTGACATTATGAATGAAATAAGAGTTTCACCATTTCCGCCCATGTTGGTGTTCTCCGAGTGAAACGAGGAGTCACCAACAGGAATACCACCTATTTCCAATCTTACTGTCGTGTCGGTACTTCCGTGCCAACACAAGTAAACCAATTGCGCAGGACGCCTGTCTGACGCCAGGCAGGCCCGCCTGCTGCAGGCAGGAAAGTACTAACGCCACAAGGAACGTGAGACCTTATTGTTTTTCTCCTCGCTCCCAATCTCCCGATTGCGAGCCCGATTGCGTGTGACTCTGTGCGGAGACAAATAGTTTTGTCAATATTCCTTTGCAGTGATTATCTTGTTGTATTGCTCGGGAGACAAGTACTTAGGCGTGTATTCAACACCTCGTTCAAATAATTCCTTCACCAATGCCTTAAGATGGTTTTCTGAAACACCGTAAAGCTTTTCAAATGAAGTCTTCAAGTATTCATTTTGTGTGGATGAAACAAATCTTTGAATATCGACAATATCAATTTCTTCAAACCTGGCTGCTTCAATCAAGGCATCAATGATCGAGTTTGTTCCATTTCTTACAAGATTATTGTACATTTCTGCGAACTTAGGATTCTTGAAACTTCCGGGATTGTCATAATTTTCTTTATTCGGATCTTCAATTCCAAAATGTTCAATCAGCTCTTTGGCTTGATCCATGTGAAGTCCTTCACTCTTAGAAATGCTTCTGAATGATATTATCCCATGGAGTTCATACATTGCATTATAAAAATCATGTGCAACTTTCTCTTCTTGAACTACATAGATTATAGCATCACGGTCACTTTGGCTGATCTCATTTTGAGAGACCGCAAAGTCTGCAAATACTATGAAGTTTGTCAAAACGAGGAATGTAAATATCTTCATGATCTGATTTCCTTTCATTTACTTATTCAAATTTAGCATATTAAAATCCAGCATATTATGACCAAAGTCATAATATTTGAAGAAATATTCATTCCCGTCCAAGACGTAAAATCAATTTATTCTTTAACTGTGGTGTCGGGACTTTCTTCCCGACACAAATAAACTAATTGAGACAGGACGCCTGTCTGAAGCCAGGCAGGCAGGCCTGCTGCAGGCAGGAAATAACGACACACAACAAAAGAGCATGGGGGCGCCGCCGTTGGTGAAATACAGAAACCCCGAAGGGGTGTAAGGATTATAGAATAATGATTGAAATGTGAATAACCCCGAAGGGGTGACATTGCTTTATGCAAAGAATAATTTCACCCCTTCGGGGTTAGATTACTTGATATGCTCGGTGCTATAATCATATCAGCCCTTCGGGCTTCTTCCTCGACTCTGACGATTCTTTGCTTGAATGTATACTACATCTAAAACCGGAGACTATAAGAAGTGGCAAAGCAAGCGCGGTTAGAAAATTTCTATTTCACCAATGCCATTCTCTTCACATCCATCTGCCTTCCGTCAACATTCAGTGAATAGAAGTAAACTCCGCTTGGGAGATTGCCTGCTTTGAATTCAACTTCATGTCTTCCGGCATTCTTCACTTCATTGACAAGCGTAACAACTTCTTTGCCCAAAGCGTCAAACACCCTCAATACAATATAGCCTGCAACACGTAATTCGTAACTTATCTTTGTCGAGGGATTGAACGGGTTTGGATAGTTTTGAGAAAGACTGTAGTTCAGCGGATTTGATTTCGTTGAGATGTTTGCATTTGCATCTTTTGCGTTTAGACCTTTCAGCATTGCATTGATCTTGATTTGTTTAAATTCAATCTCACCAAATGCATTTCCTGAACTCAGATTGTCTCCTGCTCCTGCAACAAGTATTTCCTTGTTGATGAGTGCATGAAATCCTTTCGGAGTATTTGTGTTGCTTGCATATATCTCATCGTATTCCGAGATAGCTTCTTCGATGTTGCTTTGCTTTATGTTTGATTGAATTGCAAGGTCTTCGGAAATGTTTCGCATGATTATCGTGTGACTTGTATCTTCGTTTATAGCTGAGTAGTAACTCTCCAACAGCAAATATTCCGCTGCCGAAGCTTGCTTCTTTTCGTAACAATTGAATATCCTAGCAAGACAAGATGAAGCATTACTGCTGTCTTTATAGTCCGATATAATTTCCTTATAGTATCCAATTGCTTCGTCATACTCGCCATTGAATTCACTTTGATATGCAAGAAGAAATAATTCCTGCACAGAGTTCGGATTGTCGGATTCATAGAAATGCAGCGTGTCGTACATTCCGAATCCGATTGTATCAAGCTGGAGATTGTTAGTTGCTCTTGTAGAAGTTGCGTTGTTGTCATATGGACTGTAAATGACTGATACAGCATTTGCAATATTGAACTTCGAACTGTCGGGAGGTGTATCATACCAGTAATTCTGCACTGCATAAAAATCACGCGAGGTTTCGCTCGGGTTTATTCCGCTTAGGTAGTAATTGCTTCCAGAAAGAGTGAAACGGTTGTAACCGTAATTCAAATCCGGATAAGCATCTTCGTCGAATAATATTCCGGCATCATAAGAACTTCCTGTTATATGATTATCTCCTGCAAACCAGTATGTTGATCCTCCTGAGACAAGCGGATGCATTACGGGAACTGATGAAGATGAAAGATAGACATTGTCATCACACGAATTATCAAAAGTGTTCTTCAGAAGATCAGGAGATGAGTAGAAAGAATAATATGAGTTATAGAAGTCCGATATGACGTTGTACTTAATCGTTCCGTTCGAATTGTCTAGAAACATTCCGGATTCGCCGTAAGAGTTTCCGTTCAGGGTGTTGAAAGCAATATAAGGCGATGACTGAATGTTTGTCATTCCGTTGTTACACGCACTGATGTCATTTCCAATGAAGTTAAGAATCTCGCCAGGACAGTACTCTGCATAGATTCCGTGAGTGAAACCGATGCCAAGATTCGTTGCGCTTACGGTATTGTCCTTCAACAGCACATGCGCGCTATTCTGAAGATAGACTGCATTGTTAAGCACATAAGAAGTTTGATTCACAAAACTGCATCCGGAAATTTCAGCTGAGTATGGTTCGGGAGATTCCTCGGGATCATATCTGTCCGATATCATTACGCCGTACATTGCATTTTTAATAGTGCAGTTCTTTATCGTATCGCTTGCAAGATCATTTAGCAAGATGCCGTTCCATTTCTTTGTAGAGTCAACTGATGCAAACGTTGCATGATTGGCAACAATTCTTGCTCCTGAATCGCAAACTATTCCAGAGTTCTCTCCGAACAATAGTTTTGATCCGGGGCTGACGATAAGCACAGTCTCTTTTCCTTTAAGGTGAAGTGTGAAGTTGTCGGGGAGGGCAAGAACGGCACTGTCGTTCAAAACAAATCCGCTGCTGTCGGATATCAACAATGGTGATTCGAAATCACAGGCAAAGTTGTGTGTTCCCTTTTCAAAGATCATGTTGTACCTGGATCCGTTTATTCTTCCGCCGTCATTGCAAAAGACACTTCCTGCCTTGAATATTATTGCTGAACCTAATGCAAGAGTCAGATTGCTCATATTCCTCAATGTCAGCCTGTTAGGCGGATGTACAATTAATCTTGCTCCGCTATACAATATCAGAAAGGCTGAATCGCTGACAACAAGATCCGTGTAGCTTGATTCTCCTGCATTGGTTGGTGTAATCATCTCAAATGTCCTGCCAGCATCAATTTTCATGGCCGCGTGTTTTCCGATAACAATGCTTGAAGGAAAGTCAATAAGTGTATCCCGGGTAAAAATGTTCTTGTTAATTGTCAGGTTCAATGGGAGATATCCGCTTCTTTTGCTATCATCTGTGTTTTGATTCTCAAGATTACAATCTATTCTGCAGTCAAGTGGTATTTCTGTATATGGATTGTTTGAAGAGCTGTCGTATATGAACGAACCAAATTGTTTGTTACGAAGTAGTCTGCGATTCTGTGAATCATACTGCTGGTCCCATGCAACAATTCTTTTTCCAACGTCTCCTATAGGAGTTTCGTTTATGCTTCTGTCCCATTGAAATAACACTCTGGGACCTCCTCCTATATCTCTGACAATTATGCTCAAATCTTTAGACCATTCGATGCTATCGGTACTAAATGGATAGCCGGCATCCCATTCGACAGTGCATGTGTCAAATCCGTTGGGCCAGGAAATATGAACTTTGTAGATACCATAGCCGACGCATGCTTTCGAACTAGCCAATGTCCCATATCTATCTTGATTCAATCCAATTTCTGCACCATTCCTAGAAATACGAAAGTAGTAAGACGAAGTATTTCTACCATTGATATAATGATAAATCGGGTTTAGGGGATTTTCAGAACGGTTCATTGCAAACAGATTGTACTGAAAACCTGTTTGAAGGGCATCATTGAATCCGTTAAAAACCATGCTCACAGGAAAAATGTGGAAATCAACATGAACTACATCTGAATAGTTTTCAAATGTTAGTTCATGAACATTTTCCTGTGTATACGTTCTGGTATTGCTCAATACCAGCGCCAGTAGAATCAAGTATAAAGTTTTCATAGATCATAAGTGTCTTATTGTTTATTGATTAATCGAAGCTTCATCTTGGATTTGTTATTTGAGAAGAATCAATTTACGCGATTCTCTTTTGATACCATCCAACATAAATGTATAGAAATAAATACCCGATGTGAGATTTTTAAGATTTGCCTGTACCTGATGCGAACCCATAGCGTAGTTTC
>WBZL01001649.1_pt1 | contig 22317 bp, 19 predicted proteins | sample 5204291 | NCBI WGS metagenome assembly WBZL01 (sample SAMN12344345, study PRJNA552823) | activated sludge metagenome | biome: Activated sludge suspended growth; feature: Nitrification reactor; material: Wastewater; isolation source: activated sludge from nitrification reactor of wastewater...
CGGGCCTGTCACAGTCCTCCACTTTGATGCTCACCCAGACTTGTACGACAGTTTCGATGGCAACCCGCGATCCCATGCGTCGCCGTTTGCCCGAATCATGGAAAATCAACTCGCCGCACGCCTCATTCAGGTCGGAATACGCACGCTCAACCGGCACTGCCGAGAACAGGTAGAGCGCTTTGGGATCGATGTGTTCGATATGCGCAGGCTGGCAGCAGGCGAAACGCCGAACGTTGAAGGACCTGTATACATCAGCTTCGATCTCGATGGCCTGGACCCTGCCTTCGCACCGGGGGTTTCTCATCCGGAGCCCGGCGGATTGAGTGTTCGCGACGTACTGTCGGTCCTTGATCGCGTATCGGGCCGGATCGTCGGTGCTGATATTGTGGAGCTCAATCCGCGTTTTGACATCAATGGTGTGACGGCCATTGTTGCCGCCAAGTTTGTGCGGGAAATAGCGGCACGCGCTGCTGCCAACGGGAGGTGAAGGCCGTGACAGATGCTTCTGACTGGAAGGGGGCCGTGGGGCGGAACTGGGCGGCAGAATGGGTGCGAACCGATCGCAGCTTTGCCGACCTGAATACGGCACTGGTCGAACGCATTGTCAGCCGGGCACCCGGGCCGGCGCCGAGGATTCTTGATATCGGTTGCGGAGCAGGGGCAACGTCGCTTGCACTCGCCCGCAGATTACCGCACGCGGATATTGTCGGAATTGACCTGTCAGACTCTCTGGTTGAGGCGGCACGCGCCCGCAGCTCGGAAACGCGCGTACGTTTCGAAGTTCATGATGCCACCAGCTGGACTGGACATGACTGGCGGCCCGATCTTCTGGTTTCCAGGCATGGTGTCATGTTCTTCGATGATCCTGTCGGCGCCTTTTCTCATCTTGCCGACATTGCTGCGCCCGCAGCGCAACTCGTCTTTTCTTGCTTTCAGAGCAGGGAGTTGAATGCATGGGCCACAGCAATTCAGGCCCTTCTTCCCGTGCCGCCCGCACCCTTCAACTCTCGAGCGCCGGGACCGTTCGCTTTTTCGGAACCAGATCACGTGGAGAATATACTTGGTCGGGCAGGCTGGAGCGGAATTGACCACGAAGCTATTGCGTTTTCATATGTCGCGGGCGCCGGCGAGGATCCAGTTGCAGATGCCATGGACTTTTTCACGCGGATTGGCCCTGCTGCTCCGGTGATCCGCACCCTTGAAGGACGTGAGAGGTCAGCCTTTTTCGACCGATTGCGCCAGTTGCTTTGCAACCATTTGGCGAATCAGGCGGTAATGTTCAAAGCGGCCGCATGGATCTGGACCGCACGTCGATAATGGGAGGCCTTGAATGACACTGATCGTCCATCACCTGAACAATTCGCGGTCCCAGCGAATCCTGTGGCTGCTGGAAGAAATTGGCAGACCCTATGAAATTCGACGGTACCAGAGAGATTCAGTGACCAATCTGGCGCCACCGGAACTGGCTCAGGTCCATCCGCTGGGAAAGTCACCGATGATTGAGGACAATGGGCGGGTCATTTGTGAATCAGGCGCGATCACCGAATATATCTGTGAGCGACATGGCGGAGAGGCATTTGTGCCTGCGCGCGGCACTGATGAGCATGTCCGATACCTAGAGCTGATTCACTTTGCCGAAGGTTCGGTCATGACGCCGATCCTGCTCGGGCTTTATGCCGGGCGCCTTGGCGATGCCGCAGCTCCGATCATGCCGCGCATTGTCGAACAGCTCGACAGCCATTTCGATTATATGGAGAGCCAGTTGAACGACAGCGGCCATTACATTGGCGACAGCCTTTCGGCGGCCGATTTCATGCTGAGTTTCCCCGCAGAAGTGGCGGCAATGCAAGGGCGCACGGCAACGCGCCCCAAGCTGGATGCTTTCGTCAAGATGATCCATGCCCGCCCCGCATGGCAACGGGCGCTTGAAAAGGGTGGACCCTACAGCTTTGCCTAGGCGGTCGCTGCGACCTGCTTGATCACGTCATCGGCCAGCTTTCCGCTCAGTTCAGCCACATGGTCGAAGCGGGCTGCAAAGCTCGCCAGGCCTTGGCTCAAAGACCGAAGTTCTGCATCAAGACCATGGAGACCGGCTTCGGGAATGATTGCCTCGATCTTGTCCCATCGCTGCCAGCTTGGGTGCGACCCAATGCCCAGAATCTGACCGCGCCTGCTTGAAACAGTGGAACTTGCCCTTGATGTTGCGGCAGCAGGCGTTTCAATTGATACGTGGCACATTGGTTCGAGCAGGTAAGGCTGGCATTGTGCAAGTGCCTCGCTCATGGCCATCCGCCCGGCAATGCGAAACGCCAGTTCCGAGCTGTCGACGCTGTGGAAGGAACCGTCGACAAGTGTTACTGCCACGTCAATGACCGGATAGCCAAGGGGTCCCTTGTCCATGGCGTCCCGAACACCGTTTTCAACGGCTGGAATCCATTGCTTCGGAATCGCGCCTCCGGTGATGCGATCATCAAACCGGAATCCTTCTCCGCGCGGAAGTGGCCGAACTTCGATCACGACATCGCCGAACTGGCCGTGACCGCCGGACTGCTTTTTGTGCCGTCCCCTTTGAGTGATGCTCTTGCGGATAGATTCCTTGTAGGCGATCTTGGGTGGGTGAACATCGACCGCCACGCCATAGCGACGTTTGAGCTTGGCAAGCGTGACGGAAAGATGCTCGTCATTGATACCACGCAGGACAGTTTCATGACTCGCATCGTCATGGCCCCAATCCAGGGCAGGGTCTTCCTCTATCAGCTTGTGCAACGCCGTTGACAGGCGAACGTCATCTTTGCGGTCGCGCGTGGCAATGGCCAGGCTGGCATTTCTCGGCGGCAACTCGATCAGTCGCACCGACCCGTCTCCATGAGCCTGCCTTCCAAGGAGCATGCCGGCGCGGGCATTATCGGCCTTGGCGATGGCTACGATGTCTCCCTGCTCGGCCTTGGACAGTTTTGTCGTCTTGTCCCCCTGAACGCCGAATAGGGCACCAACCCTGATCGCCTCTCCATCCCCGGAGAACAGCTCAGCGCCTTCAGAAAGTCCATTGTCCAGGACGCGGGCGAGGGCCAGTCGACCTACTGACCCGCCGTTGGCGATCTTGAACACCTGCACGCCGCCCCGGCCTGTGCCCAATCGATCCATCGTTTCGGTTGCCCCTGGGGCTTCATGCCGCATCAACTTCAACAGACGACGCACGCCAAATCCGTTGAGGGCGGACCCAAACATCACGGGTACGACAAGCCCGGCCCGCGTCTCGGCAATCAAATCCCTGAAAATTGTGTTCAGGTCGGGGGTTTCGTCAGAAAGCAGAAGTTCCAGAAGGGCATCATCGTGATCCGCCAATTGCTCAAGCATGTGGAATCGTTCGCTGGACTCGCGATCCATTAGAGCATCGGGAATGGCGATCTGTTCGGATGGCTTGCCGGGTTGATAGTGAAATGCCCGTTCAAGCGCGAGATCGACAAAGCCAATCACGACCTCTCCGTCACGGATCGGGATCTGGCGCGCGATCAAAGGTGCCGCGCTCAGGGGCTGGAGTGCCGCCAACAGGTCACGAATGCGGCCCTTGGCCGAGTCGATCTTGTTGACGAAAACCGCATGGGGCAGCCCAAGCGCTTCGATGCGCTTGAATGTCGGTTCGACAAGGCCGGCACGGGCCGGATCGGGGTCGACCACGACGATGGCCATATCTGCCTGCTCAAGGGCGGCAAGGCCGTCTGCGGCAAAACTGATTGCCCCCGGGGCATCGATCAAGGCAAATTTGTCACCCAGATAGTCAAGCCTGAAAAGGTTGAGCTCCGTAGAACCGCGCCTCGCGCGCGCTTCCGGGCTGCCATCACCAAGGCTGGTGCCCGCTTCAACAGAACCCTGTCTTGAAATTGTTCCGCTTGCATACAGCAGTGCTTCGGCCAAGCTTGTCTTACCGGCCCCGGCTGGCCCAACCAGGGCCACTGCTCTCACGCCGTTGATTGTACTCGCCATCATCCACCTCCTTGTTCTGCAAAAGGGGGCGCCGGGGCGACGTGCGCCGAGGCGCAATGGATGTATCAGACGCCTGTTCTGGCCGAGTCGCAAGTGGTGAATCGTTCCTGTGCCACAGAGGAACGCTTGATGCGGGCGGCAGCCTACCCTAAGCGGCAAAAGTTATGACCTCGACAAACGATATCCGCCGCTCATTCCTCGAATATTTTGGAGGAACCGGGCATGAAAAGGTGCCGAGCGCACCGCTTGTCCCGTACAACGATCCGACATTGATGTTCGTGAACGCGGGCATGGTGCCGTTCAAGAACGTGTTTACAGGTCTTGAGGGCCGATCCTATTCGACCGCCGCATCAAGCCAGAAGTGCGTGCGGGCCGGCGGCAAGCACAATGACCTCGACAATGTGGGGTATACGGCCCGCCACCACACATTTTTCGAGATGCTCGGCAATTTCTCGTTCGGCGATTATTTCAAGGAACAGGCGATCCTGCATGCCTGGACCTTGCTCACAAAGGAATGGGCACTCGATCCCGCGCGCCTTACGGTCACTGTCTACCACACGGATGATGAAGCTTTCGCGCTCTGGAAGAAGATTGCCGGTCTTGCTGACCACAGGATCATTCGTATTCCGACATCGGACAATTTCTGGTCAATGGGAGACACTGGGCCTTGTGGGCCCTGTTCGGAAATATTCTTTGACCATGGCGATCATATCCCGGGCGGCCTTCCGGGCACTCCAGAGGAAGATGGGGATCGGTTTGTCGAAATCTGGAACCTGGTGTTCATGCAATTCGACCAGGCAGCAGACGGGACCAGGACATCACTGCCCAAGCCGAGCATCGATACCGGCATGGGCCTGGAACGCATTGCAGCCGTCATGCAGGGCGTGCACGACAATTATGATACCGACACGTTCAAGACGCTGATTGCCGGATCAGCCGAATTGACGCGGAATGACCCCGCAGGCCCGATGAAGGCATCGCATCGTGTTATCGCAGATCATCTGAGAGCGTCAGGTTTCCTCGTGGCGGATGGCGTCCTCCCGGCCAATGAGGGCAGGGGTTATGTCTTGCGGCGCATCATGCGTCGGGCCATGCGGCATGCGCATCTCCTTGGCGCCAAGGAGCCCCTGATGTATCGGCTGGTGCCGTCGCTCGTCGCAGAAATGGGCGCAGCCTATCCCGAACTGGTTCGGGCCCAGCCGTTGATCGAAGCAACGCTGCAACAGGAAGAGACTCGCTTCCGCCAAACTCTGCAAAACGGGCTGAGACTGCTTGATGAAGCGACCGCCACCATGTCGCCGGGCGACACGCTTGCCGGCGAAACCGCCTTCAAACTCTATGACACCTATGGCTTCCCGTTTGATTTGACCGAGGATGCCTTGCGCGTGCAGGGGCTTGGCGTCGACCGGGCGGGATTTGATGCGGCAATGGCTGAACAGAAGGCCGCTGCGCGCTCGGCATGGAAGGGCTCTGGCGAGCAGGCATCCAGTGAGGTCTGGTATGACATTGCCGATGAATTCGGGGGGACGGAGTTCACGGGCTATACGTCGGTGGTCGGCGAAGGAGAGGTTGTCGCTCTTGTGCGCGATGGCAAGCGAATAGACGCGGCCACAGCGGGCGAGCAGGTGGTGATTCTCACGAACCAGACCCCATTCTATGGCGAAAGCGGCGGGCAGTCCGGAGATGCAGGAACGATTGCGGGCGACAATGGTTTGCGCGCAATTGTTGGCGATACGTCCAAGCCTCTGGGGCGCCTCCATGCGCATCATGCAAGAATTGAAAGCGGGACAATTTCTGTCGGGCAGACGGTGCAACTGGCCATCGATGCTGAGCGCCGTGACCAGATCCGTGCGAATCATTCCGCAACACACTTGCTCCATGCGGCACTGCGCAACCGGCTGGGCGGCCATGTGACACAGAAGGGCAGTCTGGTTGCTGCGGATCGCTTCCGGTTCGATTTCTCGCATCCTTCCGCGCTGACACCGTCAGAGCTTGCGGAGGTTGAAACAGCCGTCAATGCCCAGATCCGCCGGAATTCTCCCGTGACGACACGGCTCATGACTCCTGAGGATGCCATTGCGGCAGGGGCCATGGCTCTGTTTGGTGAAAAATATGGCGAGGAAGTCCGGGTCCTGACGATGGGCAGCGATGGCTACTCGGTCGAACTCTGCGGCGGCACGCACGTGAGCGCTCTGGGAGATATCGCGCTTTTCAAGATTATTGGCGAAAGCGCGGTGTCGAGCGGTGTTCGGCGCATCGAGGCGCTGACCGGTGAGGCTGCCCGGCTCTGGTTGTCGGAGCGCGAAACGCTGCTGAAAGACCTGGCTGCCACATTCAAGACAAATGCTGAAGACGTGCCCGCGCGTGTTGCGGCATTGATTGAGGACCGCAAGCGGCTCGAGCGCGAACTGGCCGACGCGAAGAAATCTCTGGCGATGGGCGGCGGATCAGCCGCTGGAGCGGCGCTTGAAACCGTCGGCGACATCGCATTTACCGGCCAGGTTCTTGAGGGCCTTGACCCCAAGGACCTTCGCGGCCTGGTCGATGAAGCAAAGGCCCGGCTGGGAGAGGGGATTGCCGCGCTTGTTGCCGTCAACGACGGTCGCGCTTCTGTCGCAATTGGCGTCACCGCTGGCTTGAGCTCGCGTTTCAGCGCCGTTGACCTTGTCAGACTGGCTGTCGCAGAGCTTGGCGGGCAGGGCGGCGGTGGCCGGCCAGACATGGCGCAGGGTGGTGGACCTGACGGCGCAAATGCGAAGGCGGCGCTGGATGCCGTGCGCGCGGCTATTGCTGCCTAGATCGCAGACCTCCTAACCTGGGGAGCGAGTCCAGCTGGCCATCATCGCGAATGCGGGCACGGAGTTCGTCGCGTTTTTCGTGAATTGAAGCGATGACAGGACCCATCGCAACACCAAGGTCAATCAACACCGCCTCGGAAAGCTGCAACGAGCTTTCAAGGGTTTCGGGGACAGCATCAGAGGCCCCGGCGCGATAAAGTTCCGCTGCATGGTCTGCATCCCGGGCGCGAGCCACAATCGTCAGGTTTGGAAAATTTCGGCGAATGTTGGATGTAATCCGGACTGCCTGGACGGGATCATCCATCGTCAAGACAACGGCTCTTGCCGAGTCCAGCGAGAGCCGGGCGAGCGTTGCGGGCCTTGCCGCATCGCCAAATTTGACGGGCTTTCCTTTTCGCCGTGCAACCGTGACGAGGTCGACATCCGCTTCGATGGCAACATAGGGGCAGTAATGCGCCTCCAGCATGTCCGCGACCATTTGCCCGACGCGCCCGAAGCCAATCAAGATTGTCTTCGGTTCATCAGATGGTCCGGCGATGATAGGATCATTGCGGGCATCATGACGCCATTCAATGCGACGCGCCACACTGTGACCGATCCTGGCCAGTGAAGGCGTGATCGTCAGTCCAACGGCGGTCACCACCTGCCAGAATGCCGCCACATCATTGCCGATCAGCTTTGCCTGGGCCGCTGCTGCAAGGACAATCAATGTCGTTTCCGAAGGCGATGCCATCAGCAGGCCGGTTTCTGCTGCCGTTCCGCGGGGCACGCGTCCCAATCTCAAAAGGCCCGCGGTGACAATCGCCTTGACGAGCACAACGCCAACAACGGCTGTGGCAATGGCTGATCCGTTGGCGAGGATCATGTCCAGATCGATGCTCATGCCGACCGTGATCAGAAAGACACCAAGCGCCAGTCCCTTGAACGGTGCAGTCGCCAGTTCAACTTCCCCGCGATATTTGGTTTCGGCAATCAGCAGGCCAGACACAAGGGCGCCAACGATGGGTGACAGTCCGACCAGTGACGTCGCAAGGCTCGACAGAATGACGATGAGCAGGCTGGTCGAGAGAAAGAGTTCCGGGCTCTTTGTCCTGGCTGCCTGAGCAAACAGGGGCGGAATAAACCAGCGGCCAAAAAACAGCATTGAAACGACAGTCAGTCCCCCCATGCCGAGGACATGAGCCAGATCGGCCAGTCCGTTGGCCGCCGTCGGAGCCATCGCCCCAAGAAGGAAGATTATGGGCACAAGCGCCAGATCCTCAAAGAGAAGCATGGCAAGGGCGAGGCGGCCGACTGCGCTGGACGTCCCAGCGATTGGGAGAACAAGGGCAGTTGACGACAAGGCCAGGGCAAGCCCTAGCCCAAGTGATCCGCCCGGTGTCTCTCCGATGCTCCAGAGGGCAAGTGCAATGATGGCGGCAGAGCCAATCAGCTGGGCTGATCCGAAACCGAAGAGTCGCTTTCGCATGGCCCAAACACGACCATAGGACAGTTCCAGACCAATCGAGAAAAGCAGCAGGATGATGCCCAGTTCGGCAAACGGAGCAATCCCTTTGGGGTTGCTGATCGTGACCCATTCAAGCCAGCGGTACTGCGATACCGCCGCTCCCAGACCGAACGGACCAACCAGCACTCCCACAAGGATGAAGCCGATGACCGGGGTAATCCGGAATCGGGCAAAGGCAGGAATGACGAAGCCAGCCGCGCCAAGGATAACCAGCGCGTCGCTAAATCCTGTCGTCTGATAGTCGAGCGCCATGGCTTTCCCTTAGACTGATTTTGGTGCAGTTGTCAGCCTCATGAAACCCGATGTCATTGTTGTCGGCGGGGGTCCGGCTGGAATGATGGCTGGCCTGCTGCTGGCCAGATCGGGCATTCCTGTCCTGGTGGTTGAAAAGCATGGGGATTTCCTTCGCGATTTCCGGGGCGACACGGTCCACCCCTCGACCATGGAAATCCTCGACCAGTTGGGCATGCTGGACCGGTTCCTGAAAAGGCCCCATAGCCGATTGTCTCAGGCAAGAATCACCGTGGCTGGCCGAAATCTGACGATCGGCGAGCTCCGCCATCTGAATACGCCGACCCCATTCATTGCCATGATGCCGCAATGGGATTTTCTTGATTTCCTCAAGACCGAAGCGAGCAGGTTTCCAAGCTTCGCGCTCGAAATGAACGCCGAGGTTGTCGAATTGATTGAACGGGATGGGCGGACAGTTGGCGTGGTCCTGGCTGGAGGACGGTGCATCGAGGCCGGCAAGCTCGTGATCATGGCAGATGGCCGAGGTTCGATTGTGCGAGGCCAGAATATTCTGCCCGTGAAGGCGCTGGGGGCCCCCATGGACGTCTTCTGGTTCCGGCTGCCAAAGCGCGAAGCGGCGGGCGAAGCCCTGCGAGGGTTGGTCGGTCCTGGCAATATGATGGTCATGATCGACCGGACTGATTACTGGCAATGCGCCTATATTTTTCCCAAGGGACAGGCAGATGTGCTGCGGAACGACGGTATCGCGGCCATGCGTGCCCGCATTGAAGCGCTTGCGCCCGATCTTGGCAGTCTTGCGTCGGATCTTGTGGACATGAGCCAGTTTTTCCTGCTCAGCGTGGCGCTTGATAGGCTTGAACACTGGCATCGCCCCGGATTGCTTGCCATCGGGGATGCCGCCCACGCCATGTCGCCGATCGGAGGGATCGGGATCAATCTTGCCATTCAGGATGCCGTCGCCATGGCCAATAGTCTTGCTGACCCCTTGCGGCAGTCAGAGAATGTGGACGGACTGTTGCATCTGGTTGAAAGGCGCAGGCGGCTGCCGACCCGCATCATCCAGGCTGGACAAAAGCTCGCTCAGGACAGGATCATTGGTGCCCTGTTCAAGCCGGGAATGCAGATCAAGCGACCGCCACTGGCCTTGCGGCTGCTCGACCGGTTTCCCGTGCTCCGACGGATTCCGGGACGTATTGTTGGCCTGGGCATTCAACGCGAGCGCGTCACATCCCTCGAGACCTAGTTCCAGCTGGCCATTTCCGCTTCCAGGTTGGCGCGGACAGCCTCGAAGAACTGTTCCGTCGTCATCCAGGGCTGGTCTGGTCCGATCAGGATCGCGAGATCCTTAGTCATGGAGCCACTTTCCACAGTCTTGATGCACACCTTTTCAAGTGTCTCGGCAAAACGCACGACATCGGGAGTGTCATCGAACTTGCCACGGAACTTGAGCCCACCGGTCCATGCGAAAATCGATGCGATCGGATTGGTCGACGTCGCCTTGCCCTGCTGATGCATGCGATAGTGCCGAGTGACCGTGCCATGGGCCGCTTCGGCTTCGACGGTCTTACCGTCCGGAGAAAGAAGAACGGACGTCATCAGGCCCAGCGAACCAAAGCCTTGCGCGACCTGATCTGACTGGACGTCGCCGTCATAGTTTTTGCAGGCCCAGACAAATTTTCCGGACCATTTGAGGGCCGACGCCACCATGTCATCGATAAGGCGATGTTCATAGACAATGCCGGCTGCGGCAAATTTGTCTGCAAATTCGGCGTCAAAGACTTCCTGGAAAAGATCCTTGAACTGTCCGTCATAGGCCTTGAGGATGGTGTTCTTTGTGGAAAGGTACAGCGGCCATCCCCGTGCGAGAGCATAGTTCATCGATGCGCGGGCAAAATCCCTGATGGATTCGTCAAGGTTGTACATCCCAAGCGCAACGCCGGATGAAGGGAAGTCGAACACCTCTTCATCAATGCGTTCGCCATTGTTGCCTTCCCATACAAGGCGGAGCTTCCCGGGTCCCGGAACGCGGAAGTCTGTTGCACGATACTGGTCACCAAAGGCGTGGCGGCCAACGACAATCGGATCGGTCCAGCCCGGGATAAGCCGCGGGACGTTCTTGATGACGATGGGTTCCCGGAAAACAACGCCGCCAAGAATGTTGCGGATCGTGCCGTTGGGCGACTTCCACATCTTCTTGAGCTTGAATTCCTCGACCCGGGCTTCATCCGGCGTGATCGTCGCGCATTTGACACCCACGCCGTATTTCTGGATCGCCTTTGCACTGTCGACCGTCACCTGGTCATTCGTCTCGTCGCGCTTTTCGACCCCCAAATCATAATAGTCGAGCTCAATGTCGAGGAAGGGAAGGATCAGCTGCTCACGTATCCACTGCCAAATGATCCGGGTCATTTCGTCGCCATCAATTTCGACAACGGGAGTCTTTACCTTGATCTTTGCCATGTGCTGCTGCTTTCTCCGTCACAATTTCGGTAGCGCTCTAGGGCGGCCCGCGACAGCAATCAACCGCTTCTGCTTGCCAGCTGTGCCGTGCGTGCCTAGAACCCCTCTTCATGGCCGCACTAGATAAGAACGACCCTCAAAGCGAGGGCGTAAAATGGCGTTTCCCATCGGTTCATCCGGAGGGGCGAAAATTTGCAGTAATATCAGCTGCGATTACCTGCGTGATCGCGCTTGTGGGATGGCAATCCCTTGGCTGGCTGATGGTTGGCGTGACAGTTTGGGTTCTCGCTTTTTTTAGAGATCCAGTCCGCACCACTCCCCGCAATGAACGGTATGTCATTGCTCCTGCGGACGGGATGGTCACGCTGATCCAATCTGTTCCGGCGCCGCAGGAGCTTGTTGGTGAGCTTGGCGATAGTCACTTTACGCGGGTTTCAATCTTCATGAGTGTGTTTGACGTCCATATCAACCGGACACCGGTGGCAGGAACGATCAAGCAGGTTGTCTATATCGCCGGGAAATTCCTGAATGCGGATCTCGACAAGGCGAGCGAGGATAATGAACGGCAACACTTCGTGGTTGAACGTAGTGATGGCGTCAAAGTGGGATTCACGCAGATCGCCGGGCTCGTTGCGCGGCGGATCGTGCCGTTCGTCAAGCCAGGCGATATTGTCGCGGCCGGGCAGCGCATCGGGCTGATCCGCTTCGGCAGCCGCGTCGATGTCTATTTGCCCGCCGGAACCGCTCCCAAGGTGGCCCTTGGCCAGCGCTGCGTCGCCGGTGAAACGGTGCTAGGCATTCTGGGGGACAATGAAAGCGTGTGCGGGATTCGCCTGTGAGCAGTGACGATCCGGTTACTAGGGGAGGGCTCAGCCTCCGTGCGGTTCCGCCCAATGCGATTACTGCCCTTGCCCTGTGCTTTGGCCTGACTGGCGTCCGCTATGCCATATCTGCGACCGGAACCGATCCACATACCGGTGACTGGGAAAGGGCAATCGGCGCGATTATTGTTGCCGGCGTGCTGGACGGAATCGATGGTCGCGTGGCGCGCCTGCTCAAGGCCGAAAGCCGGTTTGGGGCCGAGCTGGATTCGCTGTCTGACGTGATTGCCTTTGGCGTTTCACCCGCGATTATCCTGTATCTCTGGTCACTTCAGCAATTGCCAAGGTTTGGCTGGATCTTTGCTCTGGCACTGGCGGTCTCGTGCGCGCTCAGGCTAGCCCGGTTCAACGCCCGTATTGATGTGGCGGATCAGCCTCACAAATCAGCCGGATTTCTGACCGGCATACCAGCCCCGGCAGGGGCTGGCCTTGCCTTTGCTCCGCTCTATGTCTGGCTGGTGACGGGCAATGAATGGTTCAGGGAGCCGTTCGTTGTGGCGCCATGGGCCGGGCTCGTTGCGTTCCTGATGATTTCAAATGTAGCCACATATAGCTGGGGCTCGATCCGTCTGAGGCGCCACATCCGCCTCGAAGCGATCCTGCTTGCCGCACTGATCGGCACAGCCTTGTTCTCCGATCCCTGGATTACTCTGACGGCCATATCAGCTGCATATCTTGCAGCCATTCCGTTCAGCATCCGGAGTTACGCCAAGGTCAAGCGCGCACGCGCTATGCTGGCCCAGACCGAACCGTCCTGATCAGGATCAGGCAGCCAGACGGTCGCATACTGGAGTTCCAGCCACAATTGGCTGTTGCGCACGAAATGGAATGATGACCGCTTCGCGTCCACCCTGCGAAGGAGACACACCGGCAAGAGCGTCCAGGATGCGGTCCAAATGCGCAACAATGGTTTGGCGGATCACTTCAATGGCGATCAGCAATGCAAGGCCCGACAGGAGAATGCTGAGAATGTGCATGATATTCCCTTTCTGTTCTCCTATCTCTGTTCCCCTACTGTTCCATTGTCAAGCGTAAGTTTTGCCTTTGTTCTCTTTTTCAGTTGGTGTTGCGCGTGATGATGGCCCTGCTCGTGCGCTTCCAGTCAGGAAATCCCCAGTCCGAGGGGTCCTCAATGCCCATTACGGACCAGCCGCCCTTGTTCCGGGACACTTCGATGTCGAGGAGGGGTTCATCATGCCCGCGGTCAGGCGAATAGAAGATCCTTGCGCGTGGCAAGGTGAAGTCAGATGCGGCCTCGCCCGTGACAATTGCCAGTTTGTCGTCATTGACGCGAATGAGCGTGCCAACCGGGAGAATTCCGAGACTTTCGATGAATGCATCCACGATTTCCGTGTCAAAATGCCCATCCCAGCTTTGCATCAGCTGAAGGGCGTGTGACGCGGACCAGGGCGTATTGTACGGGCGTTGCGAAGTTACGGCATCATAGACGTCGCACACAGAAGACATGCGCGCAAAGAGGCTCAGGGCCGTGCCCGGCAATCGCTTTGGATAACCTGTACCATCCATCTTTTCGTGGTGATGCAGGCATACATCAAGGGCTGTTTCGCTGACACCGGATGATGACGAGAGAATGTCGTAGCCGCGCTGCGGGTGATTTCGCACGGTCTCCATTTCATCTTCGTCAAGCCGCGCCGGCTTCTTCAGGATCAACTCCGGTATGGCCATCTTGCCAACGTCATGAAGCAGACCCGCCACACCGATTTCGTGAGTCAGTGCCTCATCCAGTCCCATTGATCTGCCGAGGTTGATCATCAGGGCGCAAACCGCGACGGAGTGGAGATAGGTATATTCGTCCTTTGTCTTGAGCTTGGCGATATTGAGGATGATGGACGGATCACGCGAGACGGACTGCGAGATTTCCTCCACAATTGTCCCCATCGACTCTGTCTGAACTGCCTTGCCCAGTCTTGCGTCTTCAAACAGACCCATCACGGCGACTTTCGACCGCTTGATGGTGCTCGTCGCCTTTCGGAGTTCCACGATCCGTTCGCGTGCGCTTAACGGGGTCCGATCTGCGCTGACCTGCTCCCTGTTCGGCTGGGTGAGACATTGAGTCGGATCCAGGCCGCGCGAAGCATCGATGACAAGGAAGTCGACATTGCTCGCAAAGACCCGATCCAGTTGCGATTGTTCCGAGAGCAGAAAGCGCGACCGCCAGAAGGGGTGGTCCACCCACGACCCCTCGATCGCGTGGACAAACATCCCCAAGCGGACATCGTGTTTTGCTACCCTGACCAGCATGTGCGAACTAGACTGACTTGAACCCCCGGTTGATCGGCTTTGCCTGCCAAAAAGACCTTTGCTTTCCGCAAATACTTAAGGTTAACCGCCTTGATTGAGCAGTAATTGCAGCACCTCTTGCATTATGGGCCCGGCTTCGCTATCGGCGCGCCCTCAATCCCGCATGGGTGGCATCATAAACCGGTGTGACGCACCAGATCCTGATCGGGTCGACGGCTTCATTCTCGCTGCCCAGTGGAACAACCGGAAGGAGACTATCCCCATGGCGGCACCGACTGTCACCATGCACCAGCTGCTCGAGGCAGGTGCGCATTTTGGACACCAGACACATCGCTGGAATCCAAAAATGAAACCCTACATCTTTGGCGACCGCAACGGCGTTCACATTCTCGACCTGTCCCAGACCGTGCCGCTTTTTGCGCGCGCTCTCGAGTTTGTGAGCCAGACAGCGGCACGCGGCGGAAAGGTGCTGTTTGTTGGCACCAAGCGCCAGGCTCAGGAGCCGATTGCAGAGGCTGCTCGTGCATCGGGCCAGCACTTTGTCAACCATCGCTGGTTGGGCGGAATGCTCACCAACTGGAAGACGATTTCAAACTCGATCAAGCGTCTGAAATCGATGGAAGAGCAGCTTGCGGGTGATACGCATGGCCTGACCAAGAAGGAAATCCTGCAGCTGACCCGTGAACGCGACAAGCTTGAACTCTCGCTTGGCGGCATTCGCGACATGGGCGGAATTCCAGATGTCATGTTCGTCGTTGACGCGAACAAGGAAGAACTCGCGATCAAGGAAGCCAATGTTCTTGGCATCCCTGTGGTTGCCATTCTTGATTCCAACGTTTCGCCAGATGGTATTGCCTTCCCGATTCCGGCGAACGACGATGCCAGCCGCGCGATCCGTCTGTATTGTGATGCAGTTTCGGCCGCTGCAACGCGTGGAGGCCAGCAGGGCGCGGCATCTCGTGGCGTCGATCTGGGCGCAATGGATGAGCCGCCGGCCGAAGAGGCGCTGTCTGAGGACGCACCAGCCGAAGTATAACCACTCGGCCGTGCCATTTGTGTCGGTGGCGTATCGGGTTTTCCCCGCCTCCCGCACAGGCGCGGCCAGTTTTCTGAAAGGATGAACCATGGCAGAAGTGACTGCATCAATGGTGAAGGACCTGCGTGACAAGTCAGGCGCAGGTATGATGGATTGCAAAAAGGCGCTTGCCGAAACGGGCGGCGACATGGAAGCCGCCGTTGACTGGCTTCGGACCAAGGGCTTGGCAACAGCGTCCAAGAAGTCGAGCCGCACGGCTGCCGAAGGTCTTGTCGGCGTTGCCGTCAAGGGCACAACCGGTACGGCCGTTGAAGTCAATTCGGAAACTGACTTCGTGGCCAAGAATGATCAGTTCCAGGACTTTGTGCGCACCGTGACCGAGCTCGCTATCGAGACGGGTGATGATGTGGAAGCACTCGCAGCGGCGAGCTATCCTTCAGGCGGTACTGTCGCGGATGCGCTGACCACCAACATTGCAACGATCGGTGAGAACCAGACCCTCCGCAGGGTCCGGCGCCTGAGTGTTACTCAGGGTGCAGTTGTGCCTTATGTCCACAATGCCGCGGCTCCGGGACTTGGAAAGATTGGTGTCCTTGTTGCGCTGGAAAGCTCGGCGCCCGCCGAAAAGCTTGAAACGCTGGGCAAGCAGCTGGCCATGCATGTGGCTGCAGCATTTCCGCTTGCCCTTGACGAAAGCGGCATTGATGCAGACGTGATCGCGCGCGAGCGTGCCATCGCGCAGGAAAAGGCAGCAGAATCCGGCAAGCCGGCGGAAGTTGTCGCCAAGATGGTCGATGGTGCAGTGGCGAAGTTCGTCAAGGAAAACGCGCTGCTCAACCAGCTTTTCGTCATGGATGGCAAAACGAGAATCAGTGACGTTGTGGCTGCGGCTGCGAAGGATGTTGGCGCGTCGATCGTGCTCAAGGACTATGTCCGGTTTCAACTCGGCGAAGGCATCGAGAAGAAGGAAAGCGACTTCGCTGCAGAAGTGGCTGCCGCAGCAGGCGTCTAACCGCCGCTTGGCAAGGGCGCGCGCCCATACTAGGGTGCGCGCCGTTTATCCTTCCGCTTATCTGAAAGAGACCTGCGCGCATGGCACGCCCCCGCTTCAAACGCATCCTGCTGAAGCTTTCCGGTGAGGCGGCGATGGGCGATCAGGACTTTGGTATTGAGCCAGAGACGGTCGCCCGGGTTGCCGGTGAGGTGAAGGCCGCCAAGGATGCCGGTTATCAGCTGTGCCTTGTGATCGGGGGCGGGAACATCTTTCGCGGAATGGCCGGTGCGGCAAAAGGCATGGACCGGGCAACCGCCGACTATATGGGCATGCTCGCAACGGTGATGAATGCCTTGGCGATGCAGGACGCGCTCGAGCACCTGGGCGTTGAAACCCGCGTCCAATCGGCCATTCCAATGGCCAGCGTGTGTGAACCCTATATTCGCCGGCGGGCCGAGAGGCACCTTGAAAAGGGGCGGGTTGTCATATTCGCGGCTGGAACAGGCAGCCCTTATTTTACCACCGATTCCGGGGCCGCCCTTCGCGCAGCTGAAATGAAATGCGATGCGCTGTTCAAGGGAACGAGCGTCGACGGGGTCTACGATGCCGATCCAAAGAAGGTTCCTTCTGCGCGACGGTATGAAACACTCGATTTCAAACGTGTCTTGTCAGATGACCTGAAGGTCATGGATGCCAGTGCAGTTGCGCTGTGCAGGGACAATAACATCCCGATTGTTGTTTTTTCCATTCGCGAGAAGGGCAATCTTGCCAAGGTTCTTGCTGGCGAAGGCGTATCAACGATCGTGCAGAATGAGGAGCAAAGCTGATGCCCGCCTATAACAAGGTTGATCTCGAGCGCCGGATGCACGGTGCAGTTGAATCGCTTAAGCATGATCTTGGAGGACTGCGGACGGGACGAGCAAATACCGCTTTGCTCGACCCCATTTCGGTGGAAGTCTATGGCTCTCACATGCCGCTCAATCAGGTCGCGACAGTGTCTGCTCCGGAACCGCGTCTGCTGTCGGTGCAGGTCTGGGACAAGTCCAATGTCACGCCGGTGGAAAAGGCGATCCGCAATGCCGGCCTGGGCATCAACCCCATTGTTGACGGAAACAATATTCGGCTGCCGATCCCGGATATGACCGAGGAGCGCCGCAAGGAACTGGTCAAGCTGGCGCACAGCTATGCGGAAAAGGCAAAGATCGCTGCGCGAAACGTGAGACGTGATGGCAATGATGACCTCAAGACTGATGAAAAGAAAAAGGAAATCAGCGAGGATGACCGCAAGCGTTCCGAGGCTGACGTCCAGAAACTGACGGACGCGACAATTGCCGAGATCGACGCAGCCCTTGCTGCCAAGGAGAAGGAAATTCTTGGCAAGTGAGCGGCACTCCTGCTCCTGAAGGCGCAGCTTTTCGCGTGGGTGCGGGTGGCGAAGAAAGGCCTGCCGTGCCCCGCCATGTCGCAATCATCATGGATGGAAATGGCCGTTGGGCCAAGAAGCGCCTGTTGCCGCGTATCGCCGGGCACAGGAAGGGGATTGAAGCTGCCCGTGCGGTAACGAGGGCGGCCGGAGACCTCGGGATCGAAATACTGACTCTATACGCCTTTTCTACGGAAAACTGGCGGCGGCCTGCAGATGAAGTCAGCGATCTGATGGGGCTCCTGAGGCATTTCATAAAGACGGACATTGATGAACTGGCAGAAAATGGCGTCCGTCTGCGGATCATTGGCAACTACAGGGCTCTGGCTCCCGATCTTGTTGCGTTGATCGACGGGGCCGTCGAGCGTACGGCGACCAATTCCCGCACGACGCTTGTCATTGCGCTGAACTATGGGTCGCAAGCCGAGATTGCTGCCGTCATGCGCAATCTTGCTGAACGTGCAAAGGCCGGTGTGCTGGACCCTGCGAGCATTGATGAGGCGATGATTGACGATCTGCTTGATACGCACGGCCTCCCGCCCCCTGACTTGCTGATCAGGACATCGGGAGAACAGCGCCTCTCGAACTTCATGCTCTGGCAGCTTGCATACGCAGAACTCCTTTTCGTGGATACTCTGTGGCCTGACTTTGGTGCGCAGTCGCTTGCAGACGCGGTTGCCCAGTTTGGGGCGCGAGAGCGCCGCTTTGGTGGTTTGTGACCGGATCCGGCAAGCCACGGTCCGAATTGTCCCAACGGATCATTGTTGGTGCCATTCTGATCGTCCTCGCCGTGGCTGAAGTCTGGCTTGGCGGCACGGCGCTTTGGGTCCTGGCGACTGTGGGCGGCCTCATCATGATCTCGGAGTTTGCCGGGTTGCTCAAGGTGTCAGATCCGCACAGGCGGATGGCCATGTATGCCCTCTGCATCCCTTTGGGTGTGCTTTCCCCCATTGCACTGGGGCCGAGTTTTTTCGCATTTGGCCTGATCATTGGCATGGCGATCGGCACTGCTCTTCTTTCGCGCAGCATCGCACTCGGAGCGGGGCAATTCTATGTCGGCCTGCCGATTTTGGCGCTGCTGTGGTTGCGCGACCAGCCCGAAAACGGCCTTGTTCTGACGTTCTGGGCTCTTTCAACTGTCTGGGCGACTGATATTGGGGCCTATTTTTCCGGACGGTCGATTGGTGGGCCCAAGATTGCTCCTGCAATTAGCCCCTCGAAGACATGGGCCGGGCTGTTTGGCGGCATGGCGAGCGCCACCGTGCTTGCGGCATGTTTCCAACGGTGGTTCGGCCTGCCTGCCGCGCTGGTCGGGGTAACACCGTTGCTGGCGATTGCCGCGCAGGCCGGAGATTTCCTTGAAAGCTGGATGAAGAGGCGGGCCGGCGTGAAGGACAGTGGCACGCTGCTGCCCGGCCATGGTGGCGTGCTTGATCGCCTTGATGGTGTCGTGACTGCCATTCCACTCGCTGCGTTGGTCGTTTCTTCGGGGCTGGCGTCATGAGCAGCCGCAAGACTGTTACCATTCTTGGAGCGACGGGATCTGTCGGGCAATCTACGCTCGACCTCATTCTGCGCAATCCGGACCTATACGCCGTTGAGGCTTTGACAGCACATTCCGACATTGAAGGCCTTGCGAAGGCTGCCATGGCAAGCTCTGCGAAATGTGCCGTTGTGGCGGACGCCGGGCGCTATCAGGACCTCAAGCAGATACTGGCTGGCACCGGTATTGAAGTCGGAGCAGGTGAAGCGGCCGTAGCCGAAGCCGCCGGGCGAGGCGCTGATTGGACCATGGCAGCGATTGTGGGCTGTGCGGGACTCGTTCCGGTGATGGCTGCATTGCGCGGCGGTAAGACTCTGGCGCTTGCCAACAAGGAAGCGCTTGTTTCCGCCGGATGCCTCATGATTGACGCAGCTAAGCACGCTGGCGCGACGCTATTGCCTGTCGATTCCGAACATAATGCCATCTTCCAATGCCTTGACCGCTCTGCACCGAAAGGGGTCCGGCGAATCGTTTTGACAGCGAGCGGCGGACCGTTCCGGACCACTCCTTTGGATGAGATGGCTCGAGCAACACCTGCACAAGCCATTGCACACCCCAACTGGTCAATGGGGGCCAAGATTTCCGTCGATTCCGCTACGATGATGAACAAGGGCCTTGAACTGATCGAGGCGCGCCACTTGTTTTCCGTTCCGTCTGAACAGCTTGATGTCGTGATCCATCCGCAATCGATCATTCATTCCATGGTCGAATATGTCGACGGTTCTGTTCTTGCCCAGCTTGGCCCAGCCGACATGCGCGTGCCTATCGCTCATACGCTGGCATGGCCTGCACGCATGGAGACGCCCTGCGATCCGCTCGACCTGCCGACAATCGGGAATCTCGAATTTTCGGCGCCGGACCTGCAGAGATTCCCGGCGCTGGTTCTTGCGCGCGAGGCAATGGTTGCCGGAGGGGCTGCACCGGCCATCTTGAACGGAGCGAATGAGGCGGCCGTGGCGTCGTTCTTGACCGGCCAGATATCCTTTGGCGACATTGCGAACGTTGTCGCGCGCGTGCTTGAGCGTTATGTGCCGGCTGAACCAGCTTCTCTGGAGGATGTTCTGGCTGTTGACTCTGAATCCCGGCGCCATGCGCTGGAAGTGATGGAAAGTGTGATTGCGTGATCCAGGGACCCGGCTTTATCTGGACTGTCCTGTCCTTCCTGATTGCGATCGGACCGCTGATTTTCCTGCATGAGATGGGGCACTATCTGGTTGCTCGCTGGTGCGGCGTGAAGGCTGATGTCTTTTCCATTGGCTTTGGGCGCGAAATTTATGGCTGGACGGACTCGCGTGGAACGCGCTGGAAGCTCTCATGGATGCCTCTTGGCGGCTATGTCCGGTTTGCAGGTGACGCAAATGCCGCAAGCCAGCCAGATCAGGAGTGGAAGGAGCTTCCGGATTTTGAGCGAAGCTCAGTCTTTCACGCAAAACCGGTGTGGCAACGTGCTGCAATTACTGCAGCAGGTCCGTTCGTGAATTTCCTTGCGGGCTTTCTCATTCTTGCCGGTCTCCTTGCGACATATGGTGAGATGCGCATCCCGAGTATTGTGGGCAGCGTGAAGGTTGGGTCAGTTGCAGAGGCCAGCGGCTTCAAGGAAGGCGATCGCATTGTTGCGATTGGGACAAAGTCAATCAATGACTTCGAAGACCTTTACGAAACAGTCTATGCCCGTCCCCGTGTCGCTCTGGATTTCGAAATCTCGCGCAATGGGCAAACACTGCATATCACTGCAACCCCTGCCTATATTGAGGCGCGCGATCCATTCGGGAACATACAGCGCCGGGGGTCTTTGGGCATCGGGCCGGTTGATCCGCAGCATGTTACCCTTGGCTGGCAGGAAGTGCCTGGCGTCGCGCTTGCGCGCACCTGGGGTGTTGTAACGTCGACCATTGATGGTTTGGGCCAGATCCTTTTTGGCAATCTGTCCGCGAAGGAAATGAGCGGCCCTGTCAAAATGGCCAAATATGCGGGGCAGGTGGCGACTCTGGGATGGGTTCCGTTCATAGGCTTCGTAGCAATGATCTCCATTAATCTGGGATTCATCAACCTGTTGCCAATCCCCATGCTCGATGGCGGACACCTCCTTTTTTATGCAATTGAAGGCGCGATCCGCCGGCCTGTCTCGCCTCAAGCGCAAGATTGGGCGTTTCGCACCGGTTTTGCCGTGTTGATGACTCTCATGCTCTTTGTGACTTTTAATGATTTCGCATCATTGGAGCTCTGGCATCGCCTATCCGGCTTGATTGGTTGACAAGGTTCGGGCAGGGCGAGACCCGCACTGCCATTGAGTAGAAAAGGCTATCCGGGTGACTGCAAACAAGGCGTATCATTTCGGCCGCGGGACCATTGCGGTGCTCTTGCTGGGTTCAGCAATGCCGGCAATTGCCCAGACCAGCGCCCCAGCGCAGGCCACGTTGACCCCGGCGCCTGTGAACGGCGGCACGATCATGTCAATCAACGTGACAGGGTCACAACGCCTGGAACCGGATACTGTCCGGTCATACATCCAGCTTCGTGCGGGCGGTTCTTACACGACCGAGTCTCTCGATCAGGCCATTCGCGATCTGTTTGAAACCGAACTGTTTACGGATGTCCAGATTCGGGATGACAACGGCAATCTGACGATTGAAGTTCGGGAGAACCCGGTCATCAACCGCATCATTCTCGAGGGCAACAAACGCCTGAAGGAAGACAAGATCAACAAGGAGATCAAGCTTGCACCGCGGCAGATCTTCACGCGATCCAAAGTCCGAGCAGATGTTGCGCGCATCATTGAACTCTACAGGCGCCAGGGCCGCTTCGCGGCAAGTGTCGAACCAAAGATGGTCACGCTTGACCAGAACAGGGTCGATATCGTCTATGAAATCTCCGAAGGGCCGAAATCCAAGGTCCGGCAGATCAATATTCTGGGCAATGAGAAATTCAGCGATGGCAAGCTTCGCGGCGAAATGGCCACGAAGCAAGCGCGGATCACGCGCATTTTTTCCTCCGGAGCCAGTTACGACCCCGACAAGCTTGCCTTTGATCAGGCCAAGCTGCGTCAATTCTACCTGACCAACGGCTATGCCGATTTCCGGGTTGTGTCCGCTGTTGCTGAACTGACCCCCGACAAGAAGGACTTCATCCTCACTTATGTGATCGAAGAAGGAGAGCGGTACAAGTTTGGCGATGTGT
>WBZL01001716.1_pt1 | contig 22314 bp, 17 predicted proteins | sample 5204291 | NCBI WGS metagenome assembly WBZL01 (sample SAMN12344345, study PRJNA552823) | activated sludge metagenome | biome: Activated sludge suspended growth; feature: Nitrification reactor; material: Wastewater; isolation source: activated sludge from nitrification reactor of wastewater...
TGGGGCCGCCATGCGCAAGTTGCTCCATTTGGCCTATGGCGTTTTGAAAAATCAAACCTATTTTGACCCAAACTACACACGCTCGCACGCTCAGGTAACGTAATATCTTTAGGGTCTGGCCTGAGTAGTTACACAAAAAACTCTCAAAACAACTTATCAAGAGAAATATCACATGTCTGCCCTCAATGTAACTACCCAACCCATTTCAACCTCTACCCCTTCCGCCAATCCCAAACGAAAAATGATCCTGGGCATCCTTGGCGGCATTGGGTTTGTCTTTATCACCCTGTTTAGCGTGGTGTTTGCCAGTCTTGCTTTTTTCCTCTCCGCCCGATGGTTTCACAATTTGCGTTGGCTCGTGGTGAGCGCGGGGCTGGTGCTTGGGCTGACGGCGTGGGCCGGCGCGTGGGAGCTTGCGTCCTGGCAGAAGGCGGCGCACCCCGCGCAGGTGGCGTGGACGTTCGCCGGGGGCGTCGTGGCGCTGACCGCTTTTCTGGCGTGGATGTATGTCTTCCGCCCGGTAGAGATCACGCCCGAGGTTTTGCAACCCCGCGCGGACACGCAGTATTGGACGTTGGACACCGGATCACGGTTGGCGTTTACCCACCTGCCCGCCGTCGGCACCCCGCGCGAGTTCCCTGTCATTTACCTGCACGGCGGGCCGGGGATTCCGATGCGGGCGGCGAGTTTGAACTATTATCGTCACCTGACCGAGGATGGCTACGATGTGTACCTGTACGATCAGGTGGGCGTGGGGCTGTCGGGGCGGGCGGAGAGCATCGCGGGATACACGCTGGCGCGCAATGTGGCGGATTTGGAGGCGATCCGGCAGACGTTGGGGGTGGAGAAGATGATTTTGATTGGGACTTCGTGGGGGGGCGTGCTGGCCGCACATTACATGGCCGCCCATCCCGCGCATGTGGCCCGCGCGGTGTTGATCTCCCCTGGCGTGTTGGGCGGCCGGAGCGGCGTGAAGTATGACTACTCCGCGACCGCCTCTTCGGAAGATGACAGTGTCATTCTGCCCTCGTTGCGGTTTATTGTAGCGGGTGCGCTGGCCCGCATTCAGCCGGACGTGGCCGAGCATTTCGCCTCACAAGCCGAAATGGGCGTCATTTACGACACGTTCACCACCAGTCCGAACGTGGATTATCAGACCAATTGCAAAGGTTTTAAGCCCTCGGGCGCGACCCGCACAGGCGGTTCGAATTATTACGCCAACCTGCTGACCCTTCAAAGCTTGAAAACCGCGCCCGATCCGCGTCCCACACTGAAAGCGAACCCGACCCCCGTGCTGATCCTGCGCGGCGAATGTGATTACATCCCCCTCGACGCGACGATGCGCTACAAAGACACCCTGCCCAAGGCGGTCTTCGTCCCCATCCCCGGCGCGGGCCACGCGGTGACCAGTGCCCAACCGGAGTTGTCGCTCGCGACCATCCGTGAGTTTTTAGCGCAGAAATGAGGCAGTAAGCGGCTTTTTTAACGCAAAGGCGCAAAGTTCAAAAAATCGGAAGATCACAGTTTTGTAGTGACGACTTCAGTCGTTCGGGACGCCAAACGATTGAAATCGTCACTACAGCCCGAAGCTGTGACCAACTAAAATTGATCATTCCCTATTCACCATTCACTATTTCTCAGGAGTTCCCCAACATGTACCGAATCGAATCCCTTCTCTCCGCCCGCCTTTTCCTCGTCCCGCAGATCGTTGGAAATCGCATTTTCTTCATCAGCAACCTGAGCGGCCACATGAGTCTGTACGCGATGGATTACGGCGGGAGCGTGCCAGAACCTCTTTTGCCGCCCCAAATCGCCCTGCAAAACCCCACCCTTATGCACGAGAGCCTGTCGTACAAAGTCTTCCCCAAACTCGGCAAAGTCCTGGTGATGATTGACGACAACGGGAACGAGGCCTACCAACCGATGCTCGTCCCGATCAACGGTGGATACCCAGAGCCGGTGTTCGCGGACACCTTCGCCCAACATCAGGTCAACCTCATCCACGCCGAGGCGGACACCAACACCGTCTGGTTTTGGGCTTCCTCCCGCGTCGAGCCGATCAACCGGGGCTACCGCGCCAACCTGGAAACGGGCGAGATCGTCAAACTCGACGAAAGCATGTACGGCGGCTTTCCGATTGGTTCCAACGCCGACTACACCAAAGTCATCACCGGCGACGGCTACGGCGCGGGCGACATCGTCATTTTTATGAAGGAAAACGGTTCGGACGAACGCAAACCCATCTACGGTGTGCCCCTCTCGGAGCGCACCCCCGGCCAGCAAATCCCCCCGAACAGCATCGGGGAATGTCATTTTGTGGACAATGACCGCGCCCTGCTCTTTTTCAACTCCATTTTCAGCGATACCTACGGCGTCGCCCTCTTGCCCCTCGATACCCGCGAACCCCAACCCGTCACCATCACCGGGCAGGTACACACTGGCGCGGGTGTGCTCGAACTCTTCCAGCACCAACATGGCGACCGCTACCTCGTCACCTACAACATTGACGGCTGTACCTGGCTGTACGAGGCCACCTTCCACCTCGCCTCGCTCACCCTGCACCTCGACCGCGTCCTGGTCGGGCAAGGGCACCTGTCCAACGGCGTGCTCAAAGGGTTCGACTACGACAAATCCACTGACCGCTACGTCCTCTCCTTCACCACCGCCACCACCCCCCCGCAGATTTACACCCTCGAAGGCCCGAACCGCGACCAGATCAAACAACACACTCGTGAACGCGTCCTCGGCCTCCCCGACGGCATTCTGTCCGAGGGCGAAGATGCCTCGTTCACCTCGTTCGACGGGTTGCGGGTCTCCGCGCGGCTGTACCTGCCCCACGCGTCGCTCGGGTTCCAGGGCAAACGCCCGGTCGTGGTGTACGTCCACGGCGGCCCGCAAGGTCAGGAACACCCGGACTTTTCGTGGTTTTCCATGCCGCTCATCCAGCAGTTGACTTTGCACGGGTTCGCCGTCTTCGTCCCCAACGTGCGGGGCAGTACAGGGTACGGGTTCGACTACACCAACCGGGTCGTGAAAGATTGGGGCGGGCAGGATCGCCTCGACCACGTCCACGCGATGACGGAAATTCTCCCCAAAGACGCACGGCTGGACACCTCCCGCGCGGCAGTCGTGGGCCGATCCTACGGCGGCTACATGACCCTGACTCTCGCGGGGCGCCATCCCGAACTGTGGTCCGCCGCGTGCGACATGTTCGGCCCCTACGATCTGACCACCTTCGCCCAACGTGTCCCCGCCACCTGGAAACCCCTCATCGCCCTTCTGATCGGCAACCCCGAAACCGAACCAGAATTCATGGCCGAACGTTCCCCGAAAACCTACATCCACCAAATGACCTGCCCCCTGCTCGTCATCCAGGGCAAAAATGACCCTCGCGTGGTGGAGCCAGAGTCCGCCATGTTGGTGGAAGAATTACGCGGGATGGGGAAAGAGGTGGAGTATCTGATGTTTGAGGATGAGGGGCATGATGTGTTGAAGTTTGAGAATCGGGTGCGGTGTTATAACGCGATTGTGGAGTTGTTTGAGAAGTATTTAAAGCCGTAAAGAATGGGCGCTTTCCTTGAAAATCAGGAGTTAAACGCCGGATTTATCAAGGAAGAGGGTGCATAATATTCGGATGACTTTCAGCATTCTGGTATATCACCTGGCCAGCCGTTAAACAAAAAAAGCCCTCGGTGCCGAGGGCTTTTTTGGGGAAGTTTCCTGTCTAAGCCGTTAGGTTTGTTGTCGTAGGTCTTACTTCAGCGCCGCGGCCATCAACTGTTCGATGCGCGGGATCATACTGGCTGGATCGGGGTGCAACCCCTCGATCAGCAGGGCGCTCTCGTAGATTTGTTCGATCAACGCCTGGGCGAGGGGGTCGTCCGCGGGGCGCTGGCCCAACCCCGCGAGGGTCGGGTGCCGCGGGTTCAGTTCGAGCACCTTTTTCGGGGTCTCGTAATCTTTTTCCAGGATTTTGTACACGCGTTGCATTTCCTGGCCCATGGTGCCATCAGGGTCCACCAACCGGGCCATTGAGCCGCGAAGGCGTTCGGTCGCACGGACATCACTCACGCGGTCTCCCAATTGGGCTTTGAAACGGTCTACCAGGGCGGAGAATTCGGCGTCCGGCATGGGGGTGGACGCTTCGGCGGGTTTGTCGTTGTCCGCGGCGGGGAGTTCGAGATCGGCGGCGGCGACGTTTTGCAGGTCGAACCCTTCGTATTTTTGCAGGCCGAGGAGCATGAAGGAATCGACAATTTCGGTGAAGAGTACGACTTCGTAGCCATTTTCGCGGAAGTAGTCGAGGTGCGGACTACGGGCCATCGAGCGGGGATCATCACCGAGCAGGTAGTAGATTTTCTGTTGGCCGGGTTTCATGCGCCCGACGTAATCGGTGAGGGATGACCATTTGTCGCCCACGGTCGTGGTGCGGAAGCGCAGGAGGGGGTACAGACTTTCGCGGTCGGTTTGTTCGACGGCGATGCCTTGTTTGACGTGGTCGCCGAAGGCTTCCCAGAATTTGAGGTATTTGTCGGGGTTTTCTTTGTCGTCGGCGAGGGATTTGAGCATCCCGGTGACCCGTCCGGTCAGGATTTTTTTGAGCCGCGCCATGACGGGGTTGTTTTGCACCATCTCGCGGGAGACGTTGAGCGGGATGTCTTCGCTGTCCACCACGCCGTGGACAAAACGGTAATATTCGGGGAGCAGGTCTTTGTGATATTCCTGAATCAGCACTTTGCGGGCGTAGAGTTTGAGGCCGTCTTCTTTTCGCAGGGCGAACATTCCGCGTTGGCTACTGCCGGGGATAAAGAGCAAGGCGTACAACTGCACCGGGGCGTCCGTTACGATGTGGGCGTGGGCGAGGGGCGGGTCCATTTCCAGGGTGAGTTGTTTGTAAAATTCGTCGTACTCTTCCGCTTTGACTTCGCGGGCGGCCTGACGCCAAATGGACGTGACATGATTGGCTTGTTGGCGGTTTTCCCCTTCGCCGACATACACGGGGAACGCGACAAAATCGGAATGTTTGCGGACGATTTGCCGCAGTTTCCACTCGTCGGCGAATTCGAGGGCATCTTCTTTGAGGTGGATGATGATGGTGGTGCCGCGTTCGGCTTTTTCTGCAGGGACGACGGTGAAGGTGTCGCCGCCTGAGGATTCCCACTGCGCGGCCGCGGCCTCGGGTCGGTAGGAACGGGAAATAACGGTCACAGTTTCTGCGACCATAAACGCGGAATAAAACCCGACACCAAACTGCCCGATGATGTCGGTGAGGCTGGCCTGGTTTTCTTTCGCGGCCTGAATGAACTCCCGTGCCCCGGATTGAGCAATGGTGCCCAGGTTGGTGGTGAGTTCTTCGGTGGTCATGCCGATGCCGGTGTCCGTGATCGTGATCGTCTTGGCGTCTTTGTCGGCGGTAATCTGAATGGCAAGTTCCACGTCCGAGTCGTGGACCTCGCGGTTGGTCAGCATCTCGAAGCGCAGGCGATTGATGGCGTCGGACGCGTTGGAGACCAACTCTCGCAAGAAAATTTCGCGCTCAGAGTAGAGGGAGTGAATGAGAATGTCGAGCAGTTGGCGGATTTCTGCCTTGAAGGCAATGGGTTGGGTAGGGGTTTCACTCATCGAGGGTTCCTCCTGAAGATAATGAAGAAGGGTAAAGATTTCATTTTGAAGTGGGTACTACCAGAGGTGTGAGTTCGGGGGCTTTCTCTCTTAACCTGTGTAGCGCGTCTTTTTTACCATATTCGTATAAGAATCGCATAAACAGACATAAAAAACCCCCGACTTTTCGGTTGTCGGGGGTGGTTTCACGCAAAGAAAGCCTAAAAAATGACGACTCTTCCTGTGAGCAGGAGACAAGCGGAGCTAAAAATGATGCTCAAGACAAAAATTAAAAATACCAAAACCAGACGTTGACCAGGGGTCATGCCCAACGTGTTTTTCCCTTTTTTCCGGCCTGGTCGCCCCTGCTCTTCGAGAGGGCGCGGATCATCATCCAGGTCTTCATAACTGTCAAAATCGCTAAAACGATTGGCCGACGTTGTTCCCGCCTCTTCCTCCTCAAAATTCATTGCACCGCCGCCATCACTGCGAAGATCATCAAATAAATCGGACATAACAGCCTCCAAACACAAAAAAGGTCTTCCGGCATCAACAGGGTAAACCTCGAATTTTGAAGGGGAAGGAGAATGTACATTCTCCTTCCCCTTCAAAATTCGGAGCATTTCCGTCAAAAAAAAATGTTAGTGCCTCAAAAAATCGGCACAATTAAGTGTAGATATTTTTGTTTTCTTGTCAACCGCTTTCGGTCAACCGCCTTTGGGAACCCAACGCCGGGTCGTTTTCAAACGCCGGGCGCAACCGAATCTCTCCAGTCGTCATGATCCGCTCTTCGAGACCCACATTGAGACGCAAGTTGCCATCCTGCGATAAACCCATCAACCGCCCTTCGACAGGTTCACCCATCGGGGGTATCAACCGAACCCACGCATTCCGAAAGGCCAGACGATTTTCCCAGGTTTCGAGAAAAAATGGAGTCCCCAAATATCCTAACCAGACCATGAGCGCGGATAAGACCTCGCGGAGTAACGCTTCCCGCGCGACAGGCCGCCCCAAAGCCTCTTCCACACACCCGGCAGGAAAATTCACCACTTCCGCGGGGGGGACCGCGGCGCGCCCGATATTGATCCCCATCCCTAGCACCACGCCGCGTAACTGATCCCCCAGCCATTGTGACTCCGGCAAAATACCGGCGACCTTTACTCCGTCAATCAACACGTCGTTCGGCCATTTAATTTCCGGAGTCAACCCCATGCGCATCAATCCATCCGAAACCGCCAGGGCACCCAGCCCATTCACCCAGGTGAGTTTATCAAGGTTAAGCTGAGCGGGATGCAAAATCACGCTGACGGCCAGCGCGGCTCCGCGTGGGGTGAGCCATTGTCGCCCTATCCGGCCTCGGCCCGCGGTTTGTTCATCTGCAATGACGAGGGACAGGTTCGGCGGCCCGTATTGCATCCAATAAATGGCGTAATCGTTCGTCGAACCGAGACTGTCAAAATACCGCAGTTCGCCGAGCGGGAGACCTGTGAGGGCTTTTTGAAGGTCAACCTGATTCATGGAGCGTATTGTATCCTGAATCGCGAAAAATCTAGACGCCCCCCTGCCCGTGTGATATACTCGCCGCCGCTCTTGATATGAGCAACCCTATTTTTCACGTCTGCCGACTGCCCGGAGCGTGCTGTATAGAATACAGTCCCCGGACAGAGTGAAGCCGACGGAAGTAAAACGCTAAGGAGAATATCATGCCTGTCATTTCGATGAAAGCCTTGCTCGAAAGTGGTGTTCACTTCGGGCATCGCACCCACAAATGGAACCCACGCATGAAACCGTATATTTTTACGGAACGCAACGGGATCCATATTATCAACCTCCAACAAACTGTAAAATCGATTGAAGAAGCCTACGATGTCATTCGTGACACCGTTGCCGCGGGTGGCACGGTTTTATTCGTTGGAACTAAACGCCAGGCCCAGGAAACTGTGCAGGAAGAAGCTATTCGCGCCGGAATGCCCCACGTCACCGCCCGCTGGCTCGGCGGAATGCTCACCAACTGGCGCACCATCCGCGAACGGATCAACGAACTGGATCGCCTGGAACGGATGCGCGACCGGGGCGATTTTGAACGGATCACCAAAAAAGAAGGGTTGATCTTAAGCCGCGAGATCGAAAAATTGGATACCCGCCTGGGTGGTATCCGCAAAATGGTCAAACTTCCCGACTTGCTCTTTGTGGTGGATGTGCGCCGCGAAGAAACCGCCATTCATGAAGCCAATTTGTTGAACATTCCCATCGTCGCGATGGTCGATACCAACTGTGACCCCACCAACGTGGATTATGTCATTCCCTCGAACGATGATGCCATTCGCGCCATCAAACTCGTCGTCGGCAAAATCGCCGAGGCTGTGTTGGAAGGTCGCGGGATGCGGAAAGATGACGACATCGATAAAGATGTTGTCATGGCCCCCACTGCGGCGGATGTCGAAGAACTCGAACTCTCTGATGAAGATTTATTAGGGGCGGCCACGCTGGCAAAACTTCAACGGGCCGTGAAACTTGCGGACGTGATCGACGATGACGAAGATGAAAAGGAATACGTTGCCTTTGAATTCGAGGAAGATGTCGCAGTCGCAGAAGAAATTGATGTTGATGCGATCATTGAAGATATCAATGATGATGACGAAACTGAGGATGAATAAACATGGCGATTACAACTGAACAAATCAAAGAACTGCGTGAGGCGACTGGCGTTGGAATTCTCGATTGCCGGAAAGCACTGGAACAGGCGGATGGCGATTTTGACAAAGCGGTAGATTATCTCCGCCAAAAAGGGCTGGCCAAAGCCGCGAAACGCGCCGACCGGGACGCCTCCGAAGGCGTGATCGAACTCTACTCCCACGGAGCCGGACGCGTGGCTGTGATGGTGGAACTGAACTGCGAAACCGATTTCGTGGGCCGCTCCGAAGCTTTCCGCACCCTGGCGCATGAAATTGCCCTGCAAATTGCGGCGGCCTCCCCCCGCTACGTGCGCGAAGAAGAAATCCCCGCGCACGAACTGGAACGCGAAGCCGACGTGGCCCGCGCCCGTGCCAAGGAAGAAGGCAAACCCGAAGCGATTTTGCCCAAGATCGTGGAAGGACGTTTGTCCAAGTTCAAAGATGAAGTGGTTCTGCTCCGGCAGGCCTACATCCGTGACGAAGCGTTGTCCATCGAAAAATTACTTCACCAAGCGGTTGGGAGCATTGGTGAAAATATCATCATTCGCCGCTTTACCCGTTGGGAATTGGGCGAAAGTACGAAAAGCTAATCAATCAAATAAAGAGCCAACCACCGGGTTGGCTCTTTTGTAATTACGTACAACTTATGCAAAGAATCCCTGAGAAAATAAGAAGCAGGGGGGACGTTCCCCCTGCTTCTTATTTTTCGGAGCTTTCTATGCTGTTGGGTTACGACGATTTTAGTGTCCGGTTCCTTTTCCATTAATTCCGGTGAAGCCTGATTTTCGGGAACGCTCAGGTTTTTATGGCGGGACCCAGCAATAAGGAGTAAACAAATGGATAATGGTGTGAAATATAAACGGGTTCTCCTCAAACTGAGCGGGGAATCCCTCGCAGGGGGCGAACTCCCCCTCGATCCTCTCCAGGCCGATGACGTGGCGCGCCGAATTTGCGAAGTCCACGAAATGGGCGTGGAAGTCGCCGTCGTGATAGGCGCTGGTAATCTGTGGCGCGGCAAAGTGGGCCTGGAACGCGGCATGGATCGCGCCACTGCCGATTACATGGGCATGTTAGCCACCGTGATGAACGCCATGGCCCTGATGGATGCTATCGAACAAGCCGGGGTAAATGTGCGGGTCCAAACCGCCCTCCAAATGCAGGCCGTTGCCGAACCATACATCCGCCGCCGGGCGATTCGCCATCTCGAAAAAGGACGTGTCGTGATCTTCGGCGGGGGTACTGGCAACCCCTACTTCTCCACCGATACTGCCGCCGCCCTCCGCGCGATGGAAATCGGGGCAGACGTGGTGATCAAAGCCACCAAAGTGGACGGAGTCTATGATTCCGATCCCAAACGGAACCCCGATGCCGTCCGTTTTACCAACCTGACCTATATCGAAACCCTCAACCGGCGGCTGGAAGTCATGGACAGCACCGCGATTTCCCTCTGCATGGACAATAAACTGCCCATCCTCGTTCTCAACTTGTGGGATCCCGATTCTCTGCGCCGCGCGTTGATGGGCGAACCTGTGGGGACGCTCGTTCACGCTTAACGTGCCGCTAGTGGTAGAATAAAAGACAACATCGAAAAGGGATACGCAACCCATCCATTCCTTTTTGACATTTTCAAGACCTTCATACCTTCAAATTGGAGAAACTGCCGTGGTAAAAGATGCCTTACATGACGCTGAAGATCGGATGAAAGGAGCCATTCATTCTTTAGAAGATGACCTTTCCCGCATCCGTACCGGGCGCGCCAGCCCTGCCCTCGTGGAGAAACTGTCCGTAGAATATTATGGAACACCCACGCCTTTACAACAATTAGCCTCCATCAGCGCCCCCGAATCCCGTTCCCTGTTAATTAAACCCTTCGACGCCTCCGCGCTGAAGAACATTGAAAAAGCGATCCTGGCTTCTGACTTGGGCCTGACCCCCAACAATGACGGAAAAAACATTCGCCTGAACATTCCCGCCCTCACGCAGGAACGTCGTCGCGAATATGTCAAAGCCGTTCATAACCGGGCGGAACAATGCCGTGTCGCGATTCGCAATGTCCGCCGGGACGTTTTACGCGATCTGAATGAGTTTGAGAAGGAGAAGCTGATCTCAAAAGACGATTTAGAGCGTGGCGAAGAAGAAATGCAGAAACTGACGGATCGGTACATAGAGGAAACGAACCGGCACAGCGAACAAAAAGAAAAGGAAATCATGGAGATCTGAGATTTGGAAGGAACGACAAGCCACCACAATATTGAAAGAGTTCCCAACCATGTCGCGATTATCATGGATGGCAATGGTCGTTGGGCGTTGTCACGCGGCCTCCCCCGGATTGCGGGGCACCGCGCGGGAACCGAAAACCTGCGCCGGGTCATGGAAGGCTGTGGGGAACTGGGGATCAAATATCTGACCCTGTACGCCTTTTCCACCGAAAACTGGGGCCGTCCCGCCGAAGAAGTCCGTGGCCTGATGGGAATCCTGGAAAACGTCATCGACTCTGAACTCGCCGAATTGCACCGCGAGGGGGTTCAGCTCCGGCATATCGGCATTCTCGAACGCCTCGATCCGATGCTCCGGGAAAAAGTATTGCACGCCATCGAATTGACCAAGGATAACGACAAATTGGTGCTCAACATCGCCTTCAACTACGGAGGCCGGGATGAGATTGTCCACGCCATTCAGCACATGATCTATGATGAAGTCGCTCCGCAAGATGTCAACGATGAGTTGGTGAGCAAATACCTGTTTACCCACGGCGTCCCCGATCCCGATCTGGTCATTCGCACTTCCGGCGAACTTCGCATTAGCAATTTCCTGATCTGGCAGGCCGCATATGCCGAATGGTACTTCACCCCCGTCTATTGGCCGGACTTCGACAAAGCAGAGCTCCGAAAAGCCGTGGAAGAATATAGTCATCGTGAGCGGCGATACGGTCTTGTGATGAATAACTCCGTTTAAGGGGCGTTTGATGTTTGTCCAACGCGCACTCGTTTCCCTTGTCATTGCCCCGTTAATTTTCTGGGTCATTTATCTTGGAGGCGTTCCGTATTTTGCGGTTGTCACGTTGTTGCTGGGAATTGCAGGCTGGGAGTTTGCTGGATTGTTTCGTGCCGGTGGGTTTCATCCTGCCGGCTTTTTAATTGTCGGGGGGATTGCGGGTGTCTTGCTGGGGCGTTATTTAAGCTTGAGACAGGGTACCCCGTTCAACAATGATGCCCTTGTCATCGTCGCTATTCTGTTTCTTGTCATGGTGTTTTATATCTTTGCTTTTGAACGAGGCAATTTGCGCGGCGGCACGGATATGCTGATCACCCTGGGCGGGATTTTTTATATTGGCTTTTTGGGGAGCTATTTGCTCGTACTCCGCGCGATCCCTGACGGCGTCTGGTGGATGATGATCACCCTCCCTTCCGTGTGGTTGATCGATTCGGGCGCGTACCTGTTCGGGAGTCAATGGGGGGGACGGTTCATCCAACGGGGTTTTAGCCCGCGCATCAGCCCGAAAAAAACCTGGGAAGGTTTTATCGGCGGGATTGTGGCGGGCATCATCGGCAGTGCGTTGCTCTGTCTGGCGATTCAAGCCCTCGTCGGAGAACCCATTGACCCAACCCCTCTGCAAAGTTCATTCCTGGGACTTATCCTGGCACTTCTCACCCCTTTAGGCGATCTGGGCAAAAGTTTGTTCAAACGCCAGGTTGGGGTGAAAGACTCGGGAAAAGTGATTCCCGGACACGGTGGTGCATTGGATCGGGTGGATACCTGGCTTTGGGCCGGGGTGATTGGGTACTATCTGGTGACCTGGTTTTTCTAAATCAACCACTCTGTAATACGCTAAAAAAGGGTGGGTGCGGGATTTCGCGCACCCACCCTTTTTTTCTGAATAATTACAAACCAGTTAATCGTCATCCCCCCCACCCTCTCCATCCCCATCTCCTTCCTGACCCGTAGGGTGGCACTGCAAACAATTTGAGATGTTGCTGATGCCTTCCTCGTTATGCTCCTTGAGCATTTCCCCGTCGTTATGACAAACGGAACATGTCCAGGTGGCCGTGGTATTTACGTGGCAGAGAGCGCATTCCCCGTTTGCCCCCTCATGATTGATCGGGAAGACATGGGGGTAAGAGGCCCCTGTCCAGGTCGTGGTGGAAAGGTGGCAAGTTGAACATTGTCCCGTATAGTGGTTGACCGGGGCGTCCGCGGTGTGGCAAGCCAGACAATCCGTTGCCCCCGCCAGGGCGTGATCAAACGTCGCGGGAAGCCAGGCCAGGGTGACATGGCAAGCAGAGCATTGCCCGGCAAAATGATTGACCGGCGCGTCGGGGGTGTGACAGGAAAGGCAATCGGTAGCCCCTGCCAGGGTGTGATCGAACGTGGCGGGGAGCCAGGCTAGGGTTGAATGACACGAAACGCATTGTCCTGCAAAGTGATTGATCGGCGCATCCACTGCGTGGCAGGATAAACAATCGGTAGCCCCCACTACCTGATGATCAAAGAAGACAGATTGCCAGGCCTCGGGGGTATGACAGGAGGCACACTCTCCGACATAGTGGTTGGCGGGGGTGACGCTGTTATGGCAGGCGATGCAGGTGTTGGGGGTTCCCTCATATTGCTCCGTCGTGTGGCAGGTCTGACAGTCCAAACTGGCATGTTGTCCGATGAGGGGGTAAAACTCATGTCTGGCGGCGATGCTGTCCGGGGGAAATGGTATGAGTTGTGGGGTTGTTAGCGCGGGGCAACCCTCTGGGCAATTGGTCGGCGTCACCGTCGGTTCGCAATTTTCGCCTTCGCACGGGGGCGGCATTTCCGTGGTTGGGATGATTGGCAACTCAGTTGCGCCCGCGGTCGGGGGCGCGGGAATTTGTGTGGCAACAGGCGCGATAAAACCACACGCCAACAGCAGGATTGTGGCAACAAATAAGAGAGGGGAGCGGGGTTTCATAATAAATGTCCTCCAACATTTGGATGAGAAGAGGGGTGCTCGGCAACTAAAGGGATAATCTTCAGATTAAAGATTTCCCCTCTTAAATATAGTCGTAAATGGACCTAAAAAGTTACAAACCCACTCCAACTCAACCGTCTCACCTCTCAACCAGGCCCCAAAGATTGGAATCATATAAGCGCCAGATCAATGTTCTATAAGTTTTCTAGAAAAAGGGAGATTTTTGAGCCGCTACTCCGTATAATTTATTAGAATTTCACTATAAATATTCAAGGAGTATTGTCATGAAATGGTCTTGGAAATTAGGAAGATTTGCTGGCATTGATGTCTACATTCATGCGACCTTTCTTCTGCTGATCGGTTTTTATGGCGTCACGTATTGGATCAACGGCGGGGGCGCACGGGCGATGATCGAAGGCGTCACGTTCATTCTTGCTTTGTTTGGATGTGTCCTGTTACACGAATACGGCCACGCGCTGACCGCCCGCCGATATGGAATCCCCACCCGCGACATCACCCTCTACCCCATCGGGGGGGTGGCGCGGCTGGAGCGGATGCCCGAAAAACCCCGGCAGGAGTTGTGGGTCGCCCTCGCCGGGCCTGCGGTCAACGTCGTCATCGCCGCGGCACTGGGCATCTGGTTATTGTTGACGAATACCTTCGTTCCGGTGACGGAATTGGGGATGACGACAGGATCATTCCTGGAACGGTTGATGATGGTGAACATCTCGCTCGTCGTGTTCAACCTGATCCCGGCGTTCCCGATGGATGGGGGACGCGTCCTGCGTGCGTTGTTGGCGACCCGGATGGATTACGTTCGGGCGACGAAAATCGCCGCCTCGTTGGGGCAGGGGATCGCGTTCGTCTTCGGGTTCATCGGCCTGTTTACCGCCCCCACCCTGGTGTTCATCGCTTTCTTTATCTGGATTGCCGCGGGTCAGGAAGCGGGCATGGTGCAGATGAAGGCCGCCCTCACAGGCGTCCCAGTGAGCCGCGCGATGTTGACCGATTTCCGCACGCTTCACCCGCTGGAACCCGTTTCCCGTGTTGCGAACATGATGATGTTGGGGGTACAGCAGGATTTCCCCGTGGTGGATCAAGGCCGGTTGGTCGGGATTTTGACCCACGAAGATTTGTTCGCCGCCCTCCAACAGGGAAATCCTTATCTGGCCGTGGGGCATGTGATGCGGCGGGATTTTGAGTGGGTGGATGCCAACGATTTACTCGAAGCGGTATTCGCCCGCATGTCGAATGCTTCCCTGCAATCCGCTCCTGTCACCTGGCGTGGGGAATTGGTGGGCTTGCTGACGCTTGAAAATGTCCGTAAGTTTTTGATGGTGCAGAATATGATGCGTTCGGTGCGGCAGAGAATATAAACGAAAATTTTCCCATAAAGGAACTGCGGGATGTGATTTGCACATCCCGCAGTTCCTTTTTAACCCAACGGGTCATAGTTTCAATGGGCAGGTATAATAGTTTTATAAAATCCAAACTTAACCATTTCACGTAGGGATAAATGTGATCATCCAAACCTTTCTCCCTCTTAACATTTGAGACTCTTCCATGACTAATCTTCCTGCTGATACCCCCCTTTCGACCCTTCGTCGTGCCGTGGTTGTGGGCGCGTCCTCCGGCATTGGTGCGGAACTCGCCCGCCAACTCGCGCGCGAAGGCTACGCACTGGCTTTGCTTGCCCGCCGCGAAGACGCCCTCGTCGCGCTGGCGAACGAAATTAACACCGCCGCCGGGGAACCCCGCGCGGTGTATTATGTTCACGATGTGACCGATTACGCGGCGATTTCCGGTTTGTTTCAGACTTTGTTGCGGGATTTGAAGCGCATTGATGTGTTTGTGTATGTCGCGGGGGTGATGCCCAACGTCGATTTTTCGGAATACGCGTTTGAAAAAGACAAACTCATGACCGAAGTTCACCTGTTGGGGGCGATGGCGTGGTTGGGGCAAGCGGCGACCCTGTTCGAGCGGATGAAAAGCGGCAAAATCGTCGGGATTTCGTCTGTGGCGGGGGATCGGGGACGGGTCAAGAATCCCGCGTACAATGCGTCAAAGGCCGGATTTGATACCTATCTCGAAGCGCTTCGCAACCGTCTGACCCGTTCAGGGGTCCACGTCCTGACCGTGCGCCCCGGCCCGGTCGATACGCCGATGACGAAACAAGTAGGGGGCTTGTTTATGGTGTCCCCCGACAAAGTCTGCCGGGATATCGTCCGCGCGATGCGCCGCCGCCAGCAGGTGTTGTACACCCCGGCGCGGTGGCGGTGGATCATGTTCATCGTCCGGAATATACCGTCGGTGATTTTTCGGCGCTTGAATTTTTAATCATGACAACATCTCTGAATTCTTCCCCCAACGGGCTTCTCCCCCTCGACCGCCTCTCACGGCTGGATAATTTTGGCCATTCCATGGCCTCGGTCGCCTATCTCTACCGGCCTACGCAAACCGAACAAATCGCCCAACTTTTTGAACTCGCCCGTGAAAAGGGCATTTCGATCACTTTCCGTGGCTCCGGGCGGAGTTATGGCGATGCCGCCCTCAACGCGGGCGGAGTCGTGGTGGACATCCGCCGGATGAACCGCGTCCTTGATTGGAATCCCGAAACGGGCGTGATCATCTGCGAGCCGGGGGTGACCATCGAACAGCTTTGGAAAACGATTCTCGAAGACGGTTGGTGGCCGCCGGTGGTCCCCGGCACGATGTTCCCCACCCTCGGAGGGGTGTTGGGGGTCAATATTCACGGCAAAAACAACTGGAAAAAAGGTCCGATTGGGGAGCATGTTCTGCAATTTACCGCTCTGCTTCCCACGGGCGAAGAAATTATCTGTACCCCGGAAGATGAACTGTTTTATGCCATGATTAGCGGCCTGGGCATGTTGGGCGTCATCACCCGGATTGTGATGCAAATGAAAAGAATCTACTCCGGCAATGTGTGGGTGGATGCGTGGGCGGAACCCAATCTGGCGGGGATGCTGACCGCGGCGGATACGCACAAGGAACGCGATTATGATGTCGGGTGGATGGATTGTATGGTGGGCGGTTCCCAACTCGGACGGGGGCAAATGCACGCCGCCGATTATCTGACCCCCGACGAGGATCCGAGTCCCGCGCAATCTCTGCGGATCGATTACCAGGTGTTACCGGATACCATGTTTGGCCTGGTGCCGAAGTCCATCATCTACCTTTTTATGCGCCCCTTTGCAAATAACCTGGGCTGGGGATTGGTCAATTCTGCAAAATATTTTATGAACCGCACCATTGGGAACCACAAGCGGCATCTACAATCCCATGTTGCGTTCAATTTTTTGCTCGATTATGTGCCCAATTGGGAAAAAGCGTACGGAACCGGGGGGCTGATCCAGTACCAGTGTTTTGTGCCCAAAGAGACGGCGTTGGATGCCTTTACTGAGATTATCCAACGTGGGCTGAAGCACGGTCTCCCCAACTATTTGGGCGTGCTCAAACGGCACCGGCCTGATAAATTTCTGCTGTCCCACGCGGTGGACGGGTTTTCGTTTGCACAGGATTACCGGCTCACCCGCAAAAACCACCCCGGAATGCAACAACTCACCGCAGAGTTGGATCAGATTGTTTTACAGGCGGGGGGCAAGTTTTACTTCGCCAAAGATAGTACGTTATCGCGCGAGAGTGTGCATCAGTTCATGGGGATCGAGCGCATTCAGAAATTCCGCGCCCTGAAAGCGCAGTGCGACCCCGCGGGGGTGCTGGAATCGGATTTGTATCGGCGATGTTTGGCGGAGGAAGGGTAAGCCAACGGGAGGGTGCATAGGGGGCACGGACAATCTCTACCATCGCGGGATTTCGTAATACCTTGGCGTTCGCTTTGCCAATATCTTTGCTAGCACCAACCCGGCGACGAAACCGCCAATATGCGCCCAAAAAGCTACCCCACCGACATCTGCCGCACCCAAGGTGAGCACTCCCTGGAAAAGCTGTAAAACGAACCAAAGCCCCAAGACGACGATGGCGGGAACCATCGCTAACCGGATAAAGTAGCCGATAAAAATGAGCGTCGAGACGCGACTTTGGGGGTAAAGGATCAAATACGCACCCAACACCGCCGCAATTGCGCCACTGGCCCCTACCGTGGGGATTTGCGACCCCGGATTGGTCAGAATATGCGCCAGCGAGGCCACCCCCCCCCCTGTCAAATAGAAAAATAAATAGCGTCCATGCCCCATCGCATCTTCGACGTTATCCCCAAAGATCCATAAATAGAGCATATTCCCGCCGATATGTGCCAACCCGGCGTGCATAAACATACTAGTGAACACATCCAGGACATCTCCGATCCCCAGGCCGCCAGTGATTTGCGCGGGGATGAGGGCGAATTGGTAAACGAAAGAATCCTGGCTGGAACCGAGCATGACCTGAAAAATAAAGACCACGATGTTGATCGCAATCAACACATAATTAACCACAGGGGTTGTGGACGTGGGGTTTTCATCACGGAGAGGAAGCATGAGAATTCTCCTTTTTTTGATCGGGCGAAGGGATATAACAGATTGTAACTGAGGGCTTTATAAAGGAAGTCGTTTGAAGTTTTATACGTGTGCAAATTTACGAAAACTTACTTTACGGGGTACTGAGTATAAGAAGTCAAAACAAACAGGCAATAGTACTAAAGGGGGGTGTTTTCTTAAAAAAGTGCAACTTCATCTTTTCTTCACAATGCTATACTCACGCCACTTCCCAACAGGTTTTACTTTAGGTATTATAGCTTGGCATTTTTGCTTTTATTTGCTTTTCTGCAAAAGAATTAGCCCGTTAACTGTCCGTGAATCGCCGGATAGTGAGCGGGCTAATCTTGTAATAAAGTAAGTAACCTGTATCACTTTTTATTTCCCCGGAGGATCCAATGTTCAAATACCCAAACTCAAATGGCCGAATGGCCACCTTTGCCCTTTGTCTCGGCCTCCTACTTGTGGCCGCAATCGGGATTCCGATGCGACAAGGACAGACAGCAGACACCAATCCAACTGTCAGTTTGATGCGGCCTGGCGGCGATTCCATTGCATTTGATCAAGATACAACTGACACCTCCATGAGTAAAGTCCAAACTGGGGAAACTGTCTATCCGGCAGTTTTTAATGGCGATTTGCGCGATTTGCCCCAAGTTGGCCCTTCTGAAAAGACCCTCAACGTTGAATTTGAACGAGCTGGACACGGAAATTTTGACCCCTCCTTCGTCGATGCCGCCCTCCAAAGTGTAGATGCCCCGAATGCCATGCCCGCCGCGAGCCAAAACTTCGCGGGCCTCGATCTGACCAACTGGGGTGCTGGTTGGCCTCCCGACACCCAGGGTGATGTTGGCCCCAGCCACTATATTCAGGCCGTCAACACCTCCATCGGCATTTACTCCAAAACAGGCACCCAACTCGCCGCGTTTACCTTTGACACGTTATTTGCAGGCACCGGGACCTCCTGCGATGCCGATAATAACGGCGATCCCGTGGTCATTTATGACAATGTCAGCGGACGCTGGCTCATCTCCGACTTCGCCTGGACGAACACCCAGAACGGCCCCTACTACGAATGTATCGCCATCTCCCAAACCGCTGATCCGGTTTCGGGCGGTTGGTATTTTTACGCTCTCCGTGCGGACGATGCCACCCACCCCTGGTTGAACGACTACCCCAAAATCGGGGCCTGGCACGATGGTTTTTACATGACCTCGAACATGTTCGACTGTCTGACCAGCACCTGTTCCAGCGCCAGCTACAAAGGCGTGCGGATTTGGGCTATCAGCCGCAATGAGTTGATCAATGGTCTGCCCCTGAGTTACCAGTTCGCAGATTTAGGCTCGGCTTATTACAGCCTCCTGCCCTCCAATGCCAAAGTTGCTATGCCTCCCGCAGGCACCCCCAACTACCTGATGTCGGCGCAGACCAGCACAGCGATGTACACCTGGAAGTTGTCCATTGATTGGAGCAACTCCGCCAACTCCACCCTGACCGGACCGGTCAGCACCGCGATTACCTCGTGGGCTACCCCGGCCAATGTTCCTCAACTCGGCACAACGATGACCCTCGACACCCTTGGGGATCGTGTGATGGCGCAACTGCAATGGACCAATGTCGGCGGAACTCCTGCGCTTTGGGCGACACAATCTGTCTCCACCAGTAGCCGCGCCGGCATCCGCTGGTATGAATTCCGCAACCTGACCGGGACCCCCTCAGTTTTCCAACAAAGTACATACTCTCCCGATGCCACCCACCGTTGGATGGGCAGTCTGGCCGTGGATAGCCAGGGCAATATGGCCGTTGGCTACAGTGCCTCCAGTTCTACCCTCAATCCGCAAATTCGTTATGCGGGTCGGTTGGTGGGTGATGCGCTCAATACCTTAGGCCAGGGTGAAGCGACCTTGATCTCCGGCACGGGTTCCCAAACCACCTACAATCGTTGGGGTGATTATGCCTCGATGAGCGTTGACGTAAATGGTTGTACCTTCTGGTACACCACCGAATACTATGCCGCGACCGGCACCAACTGGCAAACCCGTATCGGCTCGTTCACTTACCCCGGTTGTTCTGGTGGCCCCACCCCCACCCCCGGCCCGACGAATACCCCCACCAACACGCCTACCCCAACGAATACGCCTACTCCGACAAACACCCCACTTCCTTTGACAAACACGGGTTTGTTGTCTGCGAGTGCGAACAGCCCAGTCACGACCTCTTCTGGGGATAACAACGGTTACCAGACTAATCCAGCCAACGGGTACGCCAATGATGGCCTTTTTGCGGTTGACACCAATAGTGGTTCAGGAACCAGTACCTCTTGTTCCAATAATCGAAAAGACCGTCATATTTATTACAACTACAACATCAACGTTCCGGGCACGGCGACGATCACAGGCCTTGAGGTAAGATTGGATGCCCGCGCAGATAGCACCACGGGTGCCCCTAAGTTGTGCGTCGAAATTTCCTGGAATGGCGGTACATCCTGGACCGCTGTCAAACAGACCTCTACTTTGACCACCAGCGAAGCGACCTACATTTTGGGTGGGTCTGCGGATACCTGGGGTCGCTTGTGGGCCACCGGTGAGTTGACCAACGCCAATTTCCGTATCCGCATCACGGATGTGGCCAGCAACACCTCCCGCGATTTCTCGTTGGATTATGTGGCGGTTAATGTCTACTACATCCCGTAATCGCGAAAGTTTTTAGTTTCAAGTGAAATGCGGCCACATGGCCGCATTTCTTTGTTCATTACGGCTCTACCGGAATTAGTGGGAAGAGAACCGAAATTTTAAAGGTGTTGAAGGTCCAAACGCCCCACCATCTTCAAAATTCCGATTATTTCACACGAAATTCGGTAGAGCCATTATTTCTTAAGGAGCTTATTGGTATGAAACAACGAAAAGGAATTATTCTCTCGCTGGCGCTTTTGGCTTTTATCAGCCTGATGGCCGTCAGCCTTCCTGGTCTTTTCGCCCGGGCCGCCCAAACGACGCAGGAAGATGCCCCCACCACAGGGACCTATCGCGGACTAGTCCCGGTAGCCAACTATGACGTTTCTGTTCCCCTACGGGACATGAAACCCGCGGAACTCGACTTCCGCAGTGGTCTTGAGATTCTCGATGATCGTGCCACAGGCCTGGAAGGGCCTTATGGACCTCAAGATGTGGATGCGGTGGTGCAAAGTTTCAAAGGCCCCAACGCGATCCCCTCGCCCTTAGTAAGTTTTGACGGGCAGAGCAACATCGCGGGCGTTCAGCCTCCCGACCCGGTCGGGGATGTCGGGCCTAATCATTATGTCGCGATGAGCAACCTGCATCTTTCGGTTTATAGCAAAACCGGAACCCTGTTATTTGGCCCGGTCGCCACCAACACCCTTTGGTCGGGGTTTGGCGGGGCGTGCCAAAACGAAAATGCTGGGGACCCGGTCGTACTCTACGATCAACTGGCAGATCGCTGGATCGTCACGCAATTTACCGCGGCAGGCCCAACCTACTTCAATTGTGTGGCGATTTCGACGACAGGCGACCCCACCGGCTCCTATTTTCGATATGCCTTCACAACCGGCTCAAACTTCCCTGACTATCCGAAATACGGTGTCTGGTCGGATGCTTATTACATCAGCACCCGCGAGTTTGCTGGCGCGTCATTTGCTGGGGTTGGAGCGTATGCTATCAACCGTACGCAATTGATTGCAGGCAACCCGACGCCTCAGGTGGTTTCTTTTCTTGTCGCCCCTGGTTCTACCGTGTATAACATCGGCGATGGCCTTTTGCCTGCCGACCTGGATGGAAACACTTTACCGCCGAACGGAAGCCCGGAATACTATATGGGTTCCATGGACAATGGCGGCGGGTACGGTGCCCCCCAAGATGCCTTAACCCTTTGGAAATTCTCCGTCAATTGGACCACCCCAAGTTCCTCCAGTTTTGTCCTGGCCAACACCATTCCGATTGCGGCGTTTGATACCGTCTATCCTTGCTCCCCTGCCGGGTCTCGAAATTGTATCCCTCAACCAGGGACAACGAACAAGATTGATATCCTCTCCTATCGCCAACGCCCGATTTGGCGTTTGGCCTATCGCAACTTTGGCACCCATGAATCCCTTGTGACCAATCAGTCCGTAGAAGCCTCCATCAACCGCGCCGGGATTCGCTGGTGGGAACTCCGCAGTCCGAATGCGTCGCCGTTCATCTTTCAGGAAGGTACCTACGCCCCGGACGCCACCCATCGTTGGATGGGGAGTATCGCGATGGACCAAAGCGGCAACATGGCCCTGGCCTATAGTGCCTCCAATAGCACCACCGTTTTCCCAAGTCTCTGGTACACCGGTCGGTTGGCGAACGATCCGCTCGGCACCATGCCGCAGGGCGAAGGGATTTTCCACAGTGGCACCGCGTCGCAAACCTCCGGGCAACGCTGGGGGGATTACACCTCCATGAATGTTGACCCCACCGATGACTGTACTTTCTGGTATGTCAATGAATACTTACCTACCAACGGTTCCAATTGGCGTCTGCGCATTGGTGCGTTTAAATTCCCCAGTTGTAACAGTGGTCCCACCCCGACCCCGACTAATACCTTCACTCCCACCCTGACGCCCACACCT
>WBZL01001717.1_pt1 | contig 22313 bp, 24 predicted proteins | sample 5204291 | NCBI WGS metagenome assembly WBZL01 (sample SAMN12344345, study PRJNA552823) | activated sludge metagenome | biome: Activated sludge suspended growth; feature: Nitrification reactor; material: Wastewater; isolation source: activated sludge from nitrification reactor of wastewater...
CGTACCGGTCTGCCCCGTCAACGCTACCTACACCCGCCCCGACGGCATCGTGGCCATCGACTACGAACAGTGCATCGGCTGCCGCTACTGCATCACCGCCTGCCCCTACTCGGCGCGCACCTTCGATGTGGGCTACACCTACACCGAGAACACGCCGGCACAACAGGAATACGAGCTGCTGCCCAACTACGAGTACGGTGTGGAACACGCCCGCATCCCCGGCAGCGACGAGTCGCCCATCGGCAACGCGCGCAAGTGTCACTTCTGCCTGCACCGGCTGGAGCAGGGCGCGCTGCCCATGTGCGTTACTACCTGCATCGGCGTGGCCAACTTCTTTGGCGATCTCAACGACCCCAGCAGCATGGTGGCGCAGATGGCAGCGCAACCCAGCATGGTCGTGCTGAAGGAAGAACTCGGCACCAAACCCAAAGTTTTCTATCTGGTCTAGGGGAGGCGAACCAATGACTACTTTAGCAACGCCCATGCCCGCTGGGAATGAAATCAAGAGTCAGAACTGGCTGCAGTGGGTCGCCTGGATTCTGACCGTTGTCTGTCTTGCCGCTGGCGCTTATGGTCTCTACTTGCGTTTCACCGAGGGGCACGCTGCGGCCAACTATGGCTCTTATGTGCCCTGGGGACTGTGGATCGCCGCCTACGTGGCGCTGATCGGCGCGTCGGCGGGCGCGTTCGGCTTTGCCGCCGTCGTCTTCACCATGCGCAAGACCGAGTATTATGGCCTGGCGCGGCTGGCGATGCTGGTGGCGTTGGGCGCCTTTGCCGCCGGCATGACCAATGTCTGGCTTGACCTGGGCCACCCCTTCCGCTTCTGGAAATTATTGGTCGAGACCTCCTGGACCTCGATCATGGGCTGGATGTCCTGGTTCTATGTGATCTATGGCCTGATCCTGGTGGTGGGCCTCTTCCTGACGCGCAATGGCGTCATTCCGAAGTTCATGGAACGCTTCTCCTGGCTGGCCTTCCTCTTCGCCATCGCCTTCGCCGGCGCCGAGGGTGCACTCTTTGGCGTTGTTGGCGCTCGGGCGCTGTGGGAATCGGGCCTGACGCCCATTCTCTTCCTGGTGGAGGCGGCGCTCTTCGGCGTAGGCCTGGTGGTAGCGGCTGCAGCTATCTTTGGTAAGCTCAACACCGCGGCTGCACGCACATTGGGCGTGGTGATGCTGATCCTGCTGGCCGGGTTGATCGTGTTGGAATGGGCGGAATACAGCACCGGTCTCTATGCCTCGGTGCCGGCCAAGAGCAGCGCGATCATGACGATTCTCACCGGCCCTTACTGGTGGGTCTTCTGGGGGCTGCATCTCGGCATTGGCGTCGTGCTCCCCGGTCTGTTGCTGCTCTTTGGCCGCGGCAATGTGCTGCTCACCGGTCTGGCCGGTGGGCTGATCGCCGCCATGGGGCTGGCCACCAAGCTCAACCTGGTGCTGCCTGCCCTGGCGCAGGAAGAACTGGAGGGGCTGGCCCATGCTTTCACTGGCCCTGGCCTGGCTTTCACTTACTTCCCATCGACGATGGAGTGGCTGGTCTGGCTGGGCACGCTCGGCCTCGGCGGTCTCATCGTCCTGATCGGTTTCCGGCTATTTGGGCTGGCCAAGCCGACGCAATCCGGCAGCACAAGCAAGTAGGGGGTTCCAATGACTACTGAATCAACAAAGAATATTCCTGTGATGGATGAAGATTGTGCTGGCGAGCAGGGGATGACGCTGACCCGCCGCACCTTTGTCAAGACTTCGGCCTTGGTGGGCGGCGTTGCGGCGCTGGCTACCCAGATGCCCGCCGTCGCTGCCAGCCTGGCTGAGACGACGCAAAATGGACAGGCTGCCGCGCTGGCAGCCACTGCGGACGCCTATCCGCTGGCCGACCCGAACAACATCCTTTACTCGTCCTGTTTGCAGTGCAACACTGGTTGCGCGATCAAGGTGAAGATCATAGACGGCGTCATCTCCAAGATCGACGGCAACCCCTTTGGGCCGTCATCCTTCTGGCCCTATCTGGACTACAAGACTTCGCCGATGGAGACTGGCGGCGTCGACGGCTGGATCTGCCCGAAGGGTCAGGCCGGTCTCCAGACCGCCTATGACCCGTATCGTATCCGCAAGGTGCTCAAGCGCGCCGGCGCGCGTGGCGCCGGTCAATGGGAGAGCATTGAGTTCGACCAGGCGATCGATGAGATTGTCAACGGCGGCAAGTTCGCCGACGGCACGACGTCCCCCGGCCTAAACGAACTGTGGGCGATCCGTGACGCCGCGGTGCTGGGCGACATGACCAAGGCATCCGACGCAATCATGGCCGAGAAAGATCGGGAGAAGCAAAAGGCACTGGTGGAAGAGTTCAAGGTCACCTTTGCCGACTACCTGGACAGTATGATCGACCCGGATCACCCGGATTTTGGACCCAAGAACAACCAGTTCTGCTTCATCTGGGGGCGCCTCAAGGACGGGCGCGGCGAGTTCATCAAGCGCTTCACCGGCGACGCCTTCGGCTCGATCAACGCCCACGGCCACACGACGGTCTGCCAGGGTTCACTCTACTTCACTGGCAAGGCCATGAGTGAGCAGTTCGTCGAGGGCAAGTGGACGGGCGGCGAAAAGTTCTACTGGCAGGGCGACCTGGCCCATACGGAGTTCGCCATCCTCGTCGGCAACAACGTCTTCGAGGGCGGCTATGGCCCGCCCTACCGCGTGCAAAAGGTGACGGATGGCCTGAGCACCGGACGCCTGCGCTACGTGGTGATCGACCCACGGCTGGGCAAGACCGGCAGCAAGGCATGGAAATGGCTGCCCAACAAGCCGGGCACCGAGGCTGCCATCGCGTTGGCGTTGACCCAGATCGTGATCAGCAACGAGCGTTACAACACAGGCTACCTGCAAAATGCCAACAAGGCAGCCGCTGATGCAGCCGGCGAACCCAACTTCTGTAATGCGTCCTGGCTGGTCAAACTGGACAAGGACGGCAAACCGGGCAAGCTGATGCGCGGCAGCGAGTTGGGAATTGCCGTCGAAGAACGGCCCACTGCTGACGGCAAGAGCACCTGGAAGTTCGATCCGTTCGTAGTGTCGAGTGGCGGCAAATTTGTCGCCTTCGATCCAAACGACACCGAGAATCCAGTGCAGGGCGACCTGCTGGTAGAGACGGAGTTCACCGGGCTGGATAGTGATGGTAAGGCCGTCACCGTCAAGGTCAAGAGCGGCCTGCAGGTGCTCGCCGACAGCGCCAACGAACACACCGTGGAAGAGTGGGCCGAGATCGCCGGTGTCAGCGCTCCTGACCTGTACGTGATCGCCCAGGAGTTCACCAGCCACGGGCGCAAGGCGTGCGCCGACATCCACCGCGGCGTGAGCCAGCACACCAACGGCTACTACAATGTGCAGGCGTGGTACGACCTGAACCTGCTGATCGGCAACTTCGACTATGCCGGCGGTATGGCGGTCGCCAAAGCCTACGACCAGAACGGCGCCAAAGAAGGCCAACCCTATAACGTAAACAAATTGTCCAACGGCGCGCTCAAGAAGTTCGGCCACACTATCATTCGTTCGGGCAAGTACGAGAACAGCACGATCTTCGAGGAGTACCCGGCCAAGCGCCCCTGGTATCCGCTGGCCACCGACATCTATCAGGAGATCATCCCGTCGATCGGCGACGCCTATCCATATCCGGTCAAGGCGGCCTTCCTCTATATGGGGTCGCCGGTCTATGCCCTGCCTGCGGGCAACACCAACATCGAGGTGCTCAAGGACCCGGCCAAGCTGCCGCTCTTCGTCACCTTTGACATCGTCATCGGCGAAACGTCGATGTACTCCGACTACATCATTCCGGATACGAGCTACCTGGAGCGCTGGGAGTTCCAAAAGTCGCACCCCAACTTCATCATGAAGAATGCACCGGTGCGCCAGCCGGTGATTGCGCCGCTGACCGAGACGGCGATCGTCAATGGCATCGAGCAACCCATTGGCCTGGAAAGCTTCCTGTTGGCCGTGGCCGAGAAGATGGGACTGCCCACCTTCGGGCCTGATGGCTTCGCCGAAGGCAAGCCGCTGCTGCGCCAGGAAGACATGTACCTCAAGCAGACCGCCAACATCGCCTATGGCGAGAAGCCGGAACTGGCCGATGCGGTGGACGAGGCCAGCGACGAAGAGATTGAGATGTTCATGCAGGCCCGGCGCCATCTGCCCAAGACCGTCTTCGACGTGGACGCCTGGAAGGCGGCCATCGACAACGACGAGAGTCTCTGGCGGCGCACGGTTACGGTGCTCAACCGCGGCGGTCGCTTCCAGGGATTCAGCAAGCTGCTGAGCGGCGACCAGTTGGCGAATAAGTATGGCAAGTACGTCAACATATACTGTGAAAAGACCTACGACGCCAAGGACAGCATGACGGGTGAACACTTCTCCGGCGTCGCCCGTTTCTTTGAGCCGGGCCAGGATTCGTTGGGTACTGTCGTGTCGGCGCAGGATGAGGCTGAAGGCTACGACCTGAGTCTGATCACCTTCCGCACCATCACCCAGACCAAGAGCCGTACGTCGGGCAACTACTGGCTGCGTGCGGTGGAGCCGACCAACTCTGTCATTCTCAACAGCCGCGACGCGCAGCGTCTGGGATTGAAGAGCGGCGACATGGTGCGCATGGTCTCGAAATCCAACCCCGACGGTGTCTGGGATCTGGGCAACGGCAAGACCGTGCCGATGGACGGCCAGGTGCAGGTGCTCGAAGGTCTGCGCCCGGGTGTGGTGGGCTTCAACCTGGGCTACGGCCACTGGGCCTACGGCGCCAACGACGTGACCATCGACGGCGAGGTGGTGCCGGGCGACCCGCGGCGCCAGACCGGCATCCATGCCAACGCCGCCATGCGCACCGACACGCACAACCCCAATACCACCCTGCGTGACCTGGTGGGCGGGTCGGCGGTGTTCTATGACACGCGGGTGAAGTTGGTGAAGGTGTAGAGGAGTTGTGAGGGGCGAAGGGCGAGTTGCATTGCCTTTCGCCCCTTTTCCGTAGTCGGCGGTTTCTATACCGCCGGAATTGTTTGACCAACGACCATTGCCCATGTCTCCCAAACGCATTGCCGCATTTATCGTAATCGTCGGCGTTCTAGCTGTTGTCTGGTTTCTGCTTTCGCCGCCGCGCTTCTGGTTGAACATGACCAAGGCGGTTGAACCGACGGCGGCTGTCGGCGCGCAACTTGTCGAGAAATATGAGTGCCAGAGCTGCCACAAGATCGCCGGTGAGGGCGCGCTCAAGGCGCCCAATCTGGACGGGATCACGCGGCGCAGCAACGACCCGGTGCAGGTGACGCTGCGCCTTTGGCTGCGCGACCCGCGTGCGATCAAAGGCGACACCGCCATGCCGGACTTCCGCTTGTCCGACAGCGAGATCGAGGCGATTTTGGCCTATTTGAGCGAAGTGGACAGTAACCAGTAGAATGGGCGTTATGAAGACCCTTGCGGAAGTCCTCGCCGAATCGTCCGCGTTGCACCGTCACCTTTGCCCACGCCAGGTGCTGGGCGCGCAGATGGGGCTACTCGCGGCCAGATTGCTCGACCTCGACCTGCCGCAGAGCGACAAACGACTACTCACCATCGTCGAGACAGATGGCTGCTTCACATCGGGGTTATCCATCGCCACGAACTGCTGGGTCGGTCGGCGCACCATGCGTGTCGAGGATTATGGCAAAGTCGCCGCCACCTTTGTGGACACGGCACGGGACATGGCGATCCGCGTTGTACCTGGTTCTGGGGCGCGTGAGACTGCCAGCGGGTACGCGCCAGAGGCGGGCAACCGCTGGGAGGCGATGTTGCTGGGCTACCAGCGCATGGCGCCCGCTGACCTGTTCGTGTGGCAGCCCGTGGTGCTGACCACGCCGGTCGCGGCGATTGTCAGCCGCGCCGGCCACCGGGCGATCTGTGACCACTGCGGTGAAGAAATCCTCAATGAACGCGAAGTTCTTCAGGGTGAACTTACGCTCTGCCGCCACTGTGCGCATGGCGGCTATTACCATCTGTGTGAGGATGCCGCCGATTACGTCATGCCGCTGACACAGTTTGCGCTGCATGCGCTCCGCTGATGGAATTGCTCTTTGCCGGCGACAGCCCTACCCTTTACCTTGGCCGCTGCCTCAACCGCCGCCACGCTGGCGCGCAGTGTACACGCTGTGTCGAAGGCTGCCCGGTTCAGGCGATTGCGCTCTTCGGCGTGACGCCGCACCTGAGCGACGATGTGTGTGTGCGCTGTGGCGTCTGCACAACCATCTGCCCGACTGACAGTTTCGTTGCTGTCACCGATTACGAAAAGGCGCTGCGCGCCACCGTCGCCAACTTGCCGATTGCGCCGACCGCACTCGTCTGCTCCGCTCACCCGACGCCGGACATGACCGCCGCCGCCGTGAGCGCTGTCGTGCAGCATCGCCGCTGCCTGGCTGCACTTTCTGTCGCAGATTTGCTCGAACTTAGCGCAGGGGGACGTCGCCCACTCTGGCTCGATGACAGCCCCTGTGCTGCCTGTCCCATCGGCGCAGCGCAGGTGACGCTGGCACGCAAGGTGGATTCGGTGCGAACCTTGTTGCAGCGTAGCGGATTGTCGCCCACCCTCCTGCTGCACAGCGAACGTCCGCCCACCGCCGACGCCCGGATGCGCCGTGTGCCGCTCTACGACGGCGCCCAACCAGCCATCAGCCGCCGCGCCTTGCTAACACGCTTGCGGCCACAGCAGGTGGCCGGGCAGGAGGAGCCGGTCATCGACGATCTGCTCCAGCGCGGCGCGCTCGTGTCGGCGCGATTGCCGCAGCAGACGCCAGCCAGCCGGCGCCGCCTGCTAACGGTGCTGGCGGCATTGCGCGCTACGGACACCGGCGAACTTGCCACGGCGCACACACCCTTCGGCGCGGTGCAGGTCGATGCGGCGCTTTGTTCGGGCTGCGGCCTCTGCGCGCGCTTTTGCCCGACAGACGCGCTTCATTTCACCCAGTCTGATGATCGCTTTGCGCTTTCATTTCAGCCGGCGGTATGCATCAATTGCACCGTTTGCGTCGTCGCCTGCCCAGAAGACGCTGTACGCCTGAGTGACACGGTGAGCCTGGCCACGATCCTGACCGACGAAGTCACACCGCTGGTGATGGGTGAGCTGGTTCCTTGCGCTGGCTGCGGCGCCCTCACCGCAAGGCACGCCGGCGATCCGGCGCCGCGCTGCCATGTCTGCCGTCACGGCGCGGGCGTGGTCACCGCACTGCGCGATGACGCGGGGCTGATGGCAGATCTGCTGGCGCGGGCGGCGCGCACTGCAGAAGCGGATTTGATTGGTCATCGTGTTGAGAACGATTATTATGATTTAGGAGACATGATATGAGCTACCAGGCGCCCGCCAGCTATATCGCATTTCAGGCGACCTATCCGGAAGTCTACGCCGCCTATGAACAACTGGGTGCAACCGTGCACGCGCAAGGCCCGCTGGACGAAGGCACACGCTCGCTGGTCAAGCTGGCGCTTGCCATCGGCGTGGGCGCAGAGGGCGCGGTCCACGCGCACACGCGCAAGTGCCTGGCCGCCGGCCACAGCGCTGAGGCCGTTCGTCAGGTGGTGCTGCTGGCAATCCCCACGGTGGGTTTTCCTGCGGCGATGGCGGCGCTGTCGTGGGTGAACGACATCCTGGAGCACAAAGACGCACCATGAGTGAACTGGTCACCCGAACGCTGCTTACCTGCCCGCATTGCGGCTTTGGTGAGCTGCTTGACATCCCACCGGACACCTGAGTGGTCTTTCATCGGTGCGCCAGTTGTGGCGCCCTTCTCCGTCCGCTGCCAGGCGATTGTTGCGTCTTCTGCTCGTATGCAGAGCATCATTGTATCTCTGTACAGTGCGCTGCTTTAGCGCAATGGACGGTTGATGAATAGCAGGCACTCAGGCCGGGAAAAGGACGAAATGTGACCAGAAAATTTCCGGCACCGCTATTCGCTCTATCCAGCGGCCTTTCGGTGTTCCAGCGTAGCTGCCCGTGAGAGAGGAAGTGCAAAAGCAAAGGTGGCGCCAGTCCCAGGCGAGCTCTCCACCCAGACCCGCCCGCCGTGGGCTTCCACCAGTTGCTTGACCAGGGCAAGGCCAATGCCGGAACCGCCACTGGCCCGGTTGCGGGATTTGTCGGCGCGGTAGAAGCGGTCGAAGACATAAGGCAAGTCCGCGGCGTCGATGCCCTTGCCTGTGTCAGCTACTTCCACGACCACGGCTGAGGACGGCCCTGCTGCCGGTTGCAGTCGCATCCCGGCCCTTACGGTGATGCGCCCACCGGCTGGGGTATAGCGCAAGGCGTTACCCAACAGGTTGCTGAGCACCTGCTCCATGCGGGTGCTATCGAGGTCGACCAGGGGCAGGTCCGGCGGGAGGTCAACCGTCAGGCCTACCTGGTTGGCGTCAGCCTGCACGCGCAAGTAATCCACAGACCGGGAAATCAGGTCGCGCAGAGCCGTTGGTGCGCGTTCCAGCTTGAGTTGGCCAGCCTCTGCCAGGGACAGCAGGCGCAGGTCGGCCACCAGCCGCGCCAGGAGGAGGGTCTCATCGTGCAAGAGCGCAATCTCCTGGGTGTCGGCCGGCAGTACCCCGTCCAGCATTGCCTCCAGATTGGCCTGGATGACACTGAGCGGGGTACGCAGCTCATGAGCAATGTCCGCCATCATGATTCGGCGCAGCCGCTGGTCACTGGCGAGTGCATCGGCCATCTGGTTGAAGGTCACAGCCAATTGCCCGATCTCGTCCTTTGAGGTAACCGGCACCCGTTGCTCCAGGTCGCCGGCGGCGATGGCCTGGGCGGCGGTCGTCACTGCCCGCACGGGCGCCACAATCTGCCGGAACAGGAACACGCCCAATAACAAAGCCAGTCCGGCGGCGACCAGGCTGGAAAGCCAGGTCGCACGATTGACCTCGACCAGGTACTCGGCCGCCGGGGACGCGTTGTCGACGATAGCTGCGACAGGAATGAGCACGCCGACCGGCTTGCCAGCGACCGCAATCGGCGTACCGCCGGCCAGTTCGGCGGGGGTCAGGACGGTGCCCGTCAGTTCTGCCGCCGTGTCGGCGACCACGGTGCCTTGGCTGTCAGCCAGCAGCAGACGCAGCCCCAACCCGCGCCACATGTCTGAGACCATCATGTCCGAACCCATCATGTCGCGATCCGTCATGTCCCAACCCATCATCCCGTCGTACATGCCGGGGTCGCTCCAATTCTGGCCCTGACCAGTGGGTGCGGGCTGCGTCATACCCATCATGTCGCGTTCCGTCATGTCGCGATCCGTCATTTCCCAACCCATCATGTCCGAACCCATCATCCCGTCGTACATGCCAGGCTGGCTCCAATTCTGGCCCTGACCACTGGGTGCGGTCTGCGTCACGACTATCATATCCGCGCCCAACATTCCACTTTGCGTGCCGGGCTGGCCCCCATTCTGGCCCTGGCGACTGGGTTCCGCTTGTGCCATGCCCATCATGCCCAGCCAGGGGCTGCGCAAATAGGGTTCCACCCCAGTCCAACTGCCGGTGCGCGCATAGTGGTCCGCCAACACGGGCGCCATCTGCTGGGTCCATCCTTGGCTGCTGGCGATCACAAAGCGGCTGAACTGGCCGCTGGTGGCGCGACTTACCAACAGCGCATTGACGGCGGCGCCCAGCAGAATGATGAGGGCAAAGGCGAGCAACAGTTTCAGCCACAGGCTACGCATCGGCGGGCGCCCCAGCCAGGAACTTGTATCCCACACCGTAGACAGTGGCAATGTAGCGCGAATGGCGGGCATCGTCGCCCAGCTTGATGCGGAGGTTCTTGATGTGTTGGTCGATGACGCGCTCGTAGCCAGCGTAGGTCGCCTCGCCTAGCTGGTCAAGCAACTGCAGACGGGACAACACGCGCTGGGGGTGGGCCATCAGTGCAGCCAGAATCTGAAACTCATAGCGCGTCAATTCCAATGGCTGGCCAGCCACGTTAGCGGTATAGCTGTCGAAGTCGAGGGTCACATCGCCCACGCACAGCACAGAACTGGCCTGGATCTGTCCTTGGGCCCGGCGCAACACCGCCCTCACCCGCGCCACCACCTCACGGGGGCTAAAGGGCTTGGTGACATAGTCGTCGGCCCCCAGCTCCAGTCCCACGATGCGGTCCGTTTCTTCGGTGCGGGCGGTGAGCATGATGATGGGCACGCTGGAGGTCTGGCGGATCTGGCGGCACACCTCCATGCCGTCTAGGTTTGGCAGCATCAAATCCAAGATGATCAGGTTGGGCCGTTCGTTCCGGAAGGCCGGCAAGGCCAGGGCGCCGTCGTCTACCACCAATACTTGATAGCCTGCCTGCTCCAGGTAGAGCCGCACTGTGCGGGCGATATGAGCCTCATCTTCGATCACGAGAATCTTTTCACCCACAGTTGCACGTCACCCCGCATGTCAGAAAGTTACAAACCGCGTTATCCACGATCATACCTGCCCAGATGCGTCTGTCCAGTCTCGACATACCGGAGCAGCAGGAGAGACATAGGGCACTCGTCCAGCGTATTGTACCCCAAGTCAACGTACTTCAGATATGCTCCCGTGCTACCTGCACTCAAGACAGTAGGGCACTCGCTTCGGCGCCCTACTGGTACATACCTATCGGGACGAATCTGGCGCATCCTGTCGTCGCAGGTGATAGGCTTCTGCAGAGCCAGCGTATCTATGGCAGGATGCGTTCAGCCTGACAAAATCTTGCTCATTCTCGTGGTGGGAACACTCTAGCGCATGCCGTGGCCCATCATGCCCTGACCACCCATCATGCCCTGACCCATCATGCCGTGCCCGCCCATCATGCCCTGACCACCCATCATGCCGCGGCCCATCATGCCCTGACCCATCATGCCCTGACCCATCATGCCGGTTAGCGGGACGCCGGCCTGCATGTCGTAGCCATAGGCCATGGGGCAACTCATCATCCCGTGCCCCACCATGCTCTGGCCCATCGTACCGGTCACTGGGACGCCGGCCTGCATGCCGTAGCCATAGGCCATGGGACTGCCCATCATGCCATGCCCCATCATGCCCTGGCCCATCGTACCGGTTACTGGAACGCCGGCCTGCATGCCGTAGCCATAGGCCATGGGACTGCCCATCATGCCGTGCCCCATCATGCCCTGGCCCATCGTACCGGTTACCAAAGCGCCGGCCTGTATCCCGACCGGACCTGGTGCAGATGGTTGGGCGCTCTGTGCCTGCGCAGCGCCTGTTGACAAGACTCCCCACAGGACAAAGGCCAGCAGGAGTGCGACGGGGAAGGTGAATAGCTGTTTTGTGTTTTTGTACATGGTAGTTGCCTCCAAAGCATTGGGTAAACTAAAGCATCGACTGTCGTTTCGAAGTAGCTACAGCATCGCACCGGATTGTGAGGACATTGTGAGATCAACACGTACCCATTGTGTACAGGCTGGCTTGTGATCGCTACCGATGCAGGGTCAGCAGATAGCTGACAATGTCGGCGATGTCCTGCTCACGTAGAGTTTGGCTGTAGCCCTGGATCATGACGTTGGGTTGATAACCTTTCACTACGTAGGCATTTGGATCAAGGATGCTGCTGTAAAGATACTCCGCAGCAGTTTGTCCGGCGACGCGGGTGGCGGCAGTTTTCGCCAGATCATGCCAGGTAGGGCCCACCATCGTTTGGTTGGGACTCAGTGTGTGGCAACCGAGGCAAGTGTTGGCGGCGGTGAGCTGTTGGCCTCGATTGGGATCGGCTGACTCGACCGCCGCCGTGAAACTCTCCGGCACGCTGACCAGAGCTGCATCCTGCATATCCGTCAACGTCACCGAGGTCCCCGAGTCATACCCCATCATACCCTGGCTCATCATGCCATAACCCATCATACCGCAGCCGCAATGTCCATAGGTCGCCATTTTGGTTAACGGCATGCCAGCCTGCATCCCGCGGCCATAGCCCATCATGCCGTGACCCATCATGCCATTTTGCCAACCTGGATCTGGCATGTATGGCTGGGCGCTTTGTGCCTGCAATGTGCCCGTCAACAGGACTCCGCAAATGAAAAGCACCGTAAGCAGCGCGCCGGTGACGACGACTCTCTGTTTTGTGTTCTTTTGCATAGTAGTTGCCTCCAAAGCAACAGGTGAACTCAAGCATCGTTTGTCGTTCCACAGCATCTATAGGATCGCGCTGGATTGTGAGGACAATTTGAGATCACCACGTACACTTTGTGATGCAAGGTAATAAGGCGCTGCTACTTGACAAAAGCCCACAGCAAGCATATCATCAAGTAGTGATGTGATGATGAAATGGAGTTAACAAATGCTGCTCATCGCTGAAAACCTTGAACTCGAACTGAAAGCCAAGCTCTTCCGCGGGTTTGCGGAAACGTCCCGTTTGTCCATCTTGGAGGCGCTGCGGGCGCAGCCGTTGAATGTAGGCGAGCTTGTACAGATCACCGAACTTAGCCAGTCCAACATCTCCAACCATCTTGCGTGCCTGCGCGACTGCGGTTTGGTTACGAATGAACAACGCGGGCGTTACACCTACTATCGCCTCACCGATGATCGAATTGACGGCCTGCTGCGCATGGCCGAAGAAGTCCTTTCCGATGTCGCCAACGGTGTCTACCAGTGCACACGTTACGAACGTCCAACAGAGTCATAGCAATGATCCTGGTGCTTGTCGCGTGTCACCCTTGTCTGAAACCAGAGGAAAACTAAACGAATGGCAAACCCACCACTCGAAAACCTGCTTTTCAAAGTCCCTCAAATGGACTGCGCCGCCGAAGAACAGCTCGTGCGCATGCAATTATCCAGCAGCGCCGACGTTAAGCGCCTCGCTTTCGATTTGCCACAGCGCACTGTGGTCATCACCCATACTGGCAGCAGCGCCGCGATCGAACATCTGATGCACGAGTTGAACCTCGGTGCGTCTTTGGTCGAACGCAGCCAAATCGATGAACTGGAGCCGGGCACTGACGAAGATCGTCAGCGCAAGTTCCTGATCATCGTCTTGCTGATCAACGCAACGCTGTTTGCTGTGGAACTGACGACCGGTATTGTCGCTAGCTCGATGGGCCTGGTTGCCGATAGCCTGGACATGCTGGCCGACGCCCTTGTGTATGGCATGAGCCTGTTTGCCGTTGGCAAGGCACTACAGTACAAGAAACGGGTTGCCCGAATTAGCGGCTATTTCCAGCTTGGCCTGGCTGTGTTTGGCCTCGTTGAGGTCGTGCGGCGCTTCCTGGGTGCAGGCGACGAACCCAGCTTCGCCCTCATGATCGGTATCTCCCTCTTGGCCTTGGCCGGTAATGTTGCATCACTGCTTGTGCTGCAGCGCGCCGCCAATCATGAGGTACACATGAAGGCGAGTTGGATCTTCACAACGAACGATGTGCTAGTCAATATTGGTGTAATTGTGGCCGGTGTTCTCGTCTTTATGACCGGCTCCAAGATACCCGACCTGCTGGTGGGTGCTGTGGTGTTCTGCCTGGTGGCCAACGGTGCTTTCCGCATCCTAAAGCTGGCTAGATAGTACTCCGCCTTGGAAAACCGTCTGGAAATTCGCCTCGCAGATATCCAGGTCTAGCCTCATGTCGCGCCCGTTGTTTCACCAACTGCACGATCCGGTAAGCGCCGCCAAAAGCTGTTGGCTGGTCATCAAGGGTGGCAAGCATCTGGAGACCCTGGCCAAGGCCGACGTGCTGCTTATCGACAAGACCGGCACGCTCACGTTGGGGCAACCACGCGTGAGCGACGTCGCACCGCTCAACGGCCTTGCGCCCGATGCTGCGCTGCTGCTAGCCGCCTCCACCGAACGCTATTCGGATCATCCACTGGCCCAGGCGCTAACCCTGGCCGATCCGGACGCCTTTACGGCATTTCCAGGCATCGGCGCGTCCAGGCGACTGTCAACCAGCACCGCATCGAAGTTGGCAACCGGCGTCTTGTTTCCGTGACATCGCTAGCCGCCGCCGCGCCGGAGGCCCCGGGGCAAGACGCTGCTTTACATCGCGTGCGATGGCGGCGGGTGCGCCATCGCACGCCGCCGCCGATACCCTGCGCGACGAGGTGCCGGCGGCGCTCAGACAGCTACGCATGCTGGGGATCATCCATATCGGCTACTGACGGGGGACAATGTGCGCACCGCGTCGGTGCTGGCCGAACGCTTAGGCGTCGTCTATCGCGCTGAACTGCTGCCCTCTACACCTTCGCCCAGGCCCGGCAGAAGCCGGCGTTCCGCATCTCCGGACGCTATCTTCAGGCGCAGCTGTAGTGGCTACAGGCGCCGTCCCCACATGATGATCGCCACGCCGACCATGGCGATTGCAGCGCCCAGGATGTCGTAGCGGTCGGGCTGCCAGCCATCCACCAGCCACCGCCACAACAACGAGAGCACGATGAAAACACCACCTAGACCCGGCCAAAAGCGGTCTCTTGTTGCAGGTCGATCAGGATTGCGCACGCAGGTAAGCAATGATCGACATCAGGCCTTGGTCGTTCAAATCAGGTCGACCGCCATTGGGGGGCATGACCAACCCCGTTGTGTTGAGTGGGTTGCTCAGATCACGCCCTGCTTTGACTACCGCCAGCACCTGGCCGTCGGTATTGGTGGCGAGGAATTCGGATCCGGCCAGCGGGTTACCGAGGTTAGTCACGCCCTTGGCATCGAGGCCATGGCAAGCCGCACATGCTTCGCGGTAGAGATTGTCGCCCTGCGCCAGCACACTTGGGTCCTTTGCATTCACCGTTGCGCTGTTGGTCGCCACCGCTGTCTGTGACCGTCCGCTAATAAAGAGCACCGCAAACACGGCCAACACGGTCACGATCAGCGCTGTCACACGCAGCCACGGAGTGTGCAGCGGATCGCCCTCTTCGTCCTCGCCAACCGGCTCGTGGTTGACCAGTGCGATGATCGACATAATTGTGATGATCAGGAAGGCCACCAGCGCCAGGAAGGGAATCGTGATAAACCCATACCAGTTAATCCATTGCGTCGTGCACGATGCGCCCTGGCGGCAGGCCGTTGAGGCGTCAAAGATATTGGTCTTCTCCAACAGGTAGTGATAGGTGGACATCCCGAGCCCAAACACGGAGAAGGGCAGCACATAGTAGGGAAGGTGCCAGTCACGTCGTAACAGACCCACGCCCAGCACCAGAGTCAGCGGATACATCAGGATGCGCTGGTACCAGCACAAGGTGCAAGGGACAAAGCCGTTGACTTCGCTGAAGTAGAGGCTGCCACACATGGCAATCCACGCCGTCAGCAGTGCAATGTATAGACTATTGCGATTCAGCCAGTTGGAAACGCGTGTCATTGAGTTGCTCCTTTCAATTCGATATCGATGTCCGTGTCCTAATCTTCTTACTGGGTAGCCGGCGCCAGTTGCTCATCGATCGCTGCTTTGACCTCAGCCAGCGACGAACCGCCGAGCAGCGTACCGTTCACGAAGATTGAAGGCGTGCCATGCAACTGAAGCCGCTGCGCCTGTGCCAGTGAAGCGTTGATCGTGGCACGGTGCTGCTGGCTACCTAGACAGGAGCTGAACTTCTGCGTGTCCATCCCTATGTCGCCGGCGTATTGCACGAGGTCGTCAAACTGGACTGCCTCTTGCTGGTCGACCTTGGTCATCTGGAAGACACGGTCACTGTACGGCCAGAACATTTCTTGGTCAGCCGCGCATTCTGACGCCAGTGCAGCCATCGTCGCGCCTGGATCATGCTGGGACAACGGGAAATATCGAAACTCGAGACGCACCATGCCCGGTTCGACATATTCTTGCATGAGCACTGGCTTGATCGTCGTCGAAAAGTCTTGGCAGGTCGGGCAGAGGAAATCTTCCCACAGTTGCACCACGACCTTGGCTTCTGGGCTGCCGACCACGGTGCGATCGATCCAGTCAGCGGCCACATTCGGTTGTGCCACCGGCGCGCTCTTGATGCTGTTTTCGTTGAATAGGATCGTGGCTACGACCAACCCTACGATGGCGACGCTGGCGCCGATCAGCCATAAGCCGATGTTGGAACGAGCGCCCCCGCGCTCGGAAGGAGGAGGAGGCGCTTTCTTAGCGGACGAGGTTTTCATGGCTATCCTTTCAAAGTACGTAATCGACAGAATTAAGCCAGATGCGAATTTGCGATGTGCAGCGCACATGGCACCGTAGAATATTCGTTTGCCTTGCGGTTACAGCAGGCTGGCAACAGACGCAACCTTATGTCACCTACTGATGTACGACCACGAGTGTGCCCTGGCTGTCCGTTGTCGTCCGTTGCCAGATTGGGCCGCTGCTAGCAAACGCGGGAGCAGCCCAATCAAACAACCACCTCGCATCTTCATTGGTCATATTGACGCACCCGTGACTCATTGGTTGGCCGAACTTGTTGTGCCAGTAAGTGCCGTGGAAGGCATACTCTTCATAGAAATATTGCACCCATTCCACATTGGGGAGATAGTAGCCCGGGCCCGACATCGTTTGCGCGCGCACCTTCATCCGAATGCGAAATTCCCCTGTCACCGTAGGCGTACGCGGCAGCCCAGTGGAGACAATGAACGCTCGAACGGATCGGACGCCTTCAAAGGCAACGACACGTTGTTCACTTAAATCGACGTCGATCCATTTCTCGGTCGCCGTTGGAAACGCGCTATCCTTGTGATAGCCAAACGTCAGCGGTGGCGACAACTTTGGTGAAATCAAAGGCAATGGGGGAATAGAATGCGGCCGGTCCTTGGCGCCAGCAGAGACCCTATCTTCAGCGGCGAAAGCTACCGCTGCGTCTAGACATAGCAATACACACATGGCGATTACCCACGTCAAACGGCGTTGCGCCCGTTTCTGCTCTTTCATACCGAAAGCACCAGCAGCAATCCTATTAGAACCGGTTGATGAACCAAATAGATCACGAGTGAGTGCTTACCCAGGAAACGCAGTGAAGAGGTGCGGCGCGCAGACAATTCGGTGAGAGGAAAGCGCCGGATCCCTTCCGGATAAAGTAGATTGCCGAGAAAGACACCCAACAACACAACCCCGAACCACGGAATCAGCGGAAAATAGTCGACATAGGTATGGTTTGCCGGTTGCCAGCCAAGCCATATCCACCACTCGCTGCCGGCAGTCACTGTCTGCAACCAGCGCCCCGCCAGTAACAAGCCGAGCCAGGCAATCAAATTGAACCACTTCAGCCGCAAGAAGGGCCAGACGAGGATGGTCGCCACGCCGATGAAATGCAGTATCCCAAATTTCACGGCGAGTTGCGGACCAAACACGAACGCCGTGACAAGGGTGACAAGCATGCCCCAGGCAAAAATGCGCAGGCCACGCCCAACCAGCCGCTTGAAAATCACACGCTCTGGTACACGCTGCCGCCGGCTTTGCCCCACGGACAGCGTCAGCGACACGCCAACCAGCGCGATAAATAAACTGGCTGTCACCCGTTGAAAGTAGAACCAGAAAGGGTTGGTGAAGACGGCATCGGTCACACCAAAGTAATTCAGGTCAAACATCAGGTGATAGATGACCATCATCACGATGGCGACGCCGCGCAAGGTGTCAATCTCAACAAACCGTTGTTGATGCCAACCTTGTGTTGCCGCAGTTGGCGCCCTGGTTGTTCTGGCGACTGGCGTCTCCATGTCGCCGTCTACTGCTCATCTTTAATGGGCGCCGTCACTGTCACTTCGCCCATGCTCGCGAAGACCAGCGTCGCCGTGATCGCGTCACCAGGGGCAAGGGGCTTGGCAACGCCCATCAACATGATGTGCTTGCCGCCCGGCAAGAGCGAGACCGTGCTGCGCGCCGGTATCTCGAAGCCGCCAGGGCGCGGTTCCATGCGCACGATATTGTTTTCCGTGACCGATTCATGCGTCTCAGCCATGCCGGCTGGGCTCTTCACGGCAACCAGCCGGTCCGGATGATCGGTGGGATTGACAATCGTCAGATAGATTGCGCTGTTGCCATTAGGCACAATCGATGGCCGCGCCCAGGCGCCTTCAATGCGCAGGCCGTCGCCAGTCAATGGTGGTGTGGCTGGTGCTGCGGCAGGCGCCGCACACGCAGCCAACCCAGCCCACAGCATGATTGTCACAATGATAAAGTGCATCCGTTGCATTGTTTGTTTCCCTTTTTGACGAGTGGATGATTGAAATACCTGTCTATTTCCGATACGCTAGCAGCCGCAGCGCGTTGAGCACCACGACGATGGTGCTGCCTTCATGCAGGATGACTGTGCCGCTCAACTGCACTATGCCAAACACTGAGGTCAAGATGAGCATGGCGATCACGCCGAGCGAAATGACTAGATTCTGGCGGATGATGGCGCGACTGGCGCGGCTGAGACCGACGGCGAAGGGCAACTGGTTCAGGTCATCGGCCATCAACGCCACGTCGGCGGTTTCCAGGGCGACTGCCGTGCCTGCCCCGCCCATGGCAATGCCCACGGTGGCCGTCGCCAGCGCCGGCGCATCGTTGACGCCATCGCCAACCATGGCAATCGGGCCATACTCCTGTTGCAGCGCCTTGATCGCATCCAGCTTCGCTTCGGGCAGCAGGCCGGCGCGCACGTCAGTGACGCCGGCTTCGGCGCCAATCCGACGGGCTACGGTTTCGTTGTCGCCGGTCAGCATGACAAGTTTCTGAATGCCAAGCGCCTGCAATTCGCCCAGAGTGGCATGTACATCTGGACGCGCAACGTCGGCCAGCCCTAGCACGCCCAGGAAGCTGTCATTCTGGCTGACCGCCATCGTGGTTTTTCCATCCGCCTCCAGCCGCGCGATCGTCTGCACAAGCGCGTCCGGCAGCACGTGGCCATCGGTTTCACGGAATAACTGCATGGAACCGATGAGCACCGGCTGGCCCTTGACCATGCTCTTCACGCCGCGTCCGCTGATATTTTCCAGCCCATCGGCAGCGGGCAGCTTGAGTTGCTGCTCCTGCGCGGCCTGCACGACGGCCACGGCCAGGGGATGGTTGGACTGTTGTTCGACTGCCGCTGCAACGCTCAGTAGCTCGTCCGCTGACGCTCCGTTGACCGCAATGATGTCTGTCATTTTGAACCTGCCCTCGGTCAAGGTGCCCGTCTTGTCGAAAGCCACCACGTTGAGCGAACCCAGATTCTCCAGGTGCACGCCGCCCTTGATCAGCACGCCGTTGCGCGCCCCCTGCGCAATGCCCGCCAGCACCGCCGCCGGCGTGCCGATCGCCAGCGCGCAGGGTGACGCGGCGACCAGCAGCAGCATCGCGCGATAGAAGCTCTCCGCCAGCGGCATCCAGCCGGCGAGCGGCGGTGCGACGATCACCAGGCCGACGAGGATCAGCACGGCCGGCACAAACCACGCCGTAAAGCGCTGGGTGACTTGTTGGGTCGGGCTTTGCTGTTCCTGCGCTTCGGCAACCATGCGCATGATGCGGCTGAGGGTGTTGTCCTGCGCCACTTTGGTCACACGGATATCGAGTGCGTTTTCCGTATTGATCGAGCCGGCAAAGACGCCCTCGCCCTCGCCTTTGACGACCGGGATGCTCTCGCCGGTAATCGCCGCCTGGTCGATGGCGCTTGCGCCGCGCACGATCTCGCCATCGACAGGGATGCGGTCGCCCGGTCGCACGACTACGACCTCATCGATGACCAGCGTCGCCACGGGCCGCTCGACGATCTGGTCGCCTCGTTTGACGAATGCTTGTTTTGGCATCAAGGCGCCCAACTCGCCGATGGCGTTGCGCGCCCGATCCAGGGCGTAATGCTCGCCGGCATGGCCAAGCCCGAACAGAAAGAGCAAGAACGCGCCTTCCGCCCATTCACCCAAGAGTGCAGCGCCCACCGCGGCAGCAAGCATGAGTACGTCGGTGTCGAATTTGCCCTTGAGCAGACCGGGGACGGCGTGGGTCGCGATGTCGTAGCCGCCGGCGAGATAGGCCAGCAGATAGAAGAACAAGGCCACCACCGGTGCGAGGCCGAAAAATGTCTCACCCACCCAACCGAACAACAGAAAGAGTCCGGCGGCGCCCACGAGCAGCAGTGGCCAGCGTTCCTGCGCCCAGTGTGGCAGGAAGGCCGGCGCGCTGCCATGATCATGGTCAGCCGGTTCCGTCGCCACACCCTGGGCTGCGACCGGCTGGTAGGCAAACGAACGCAGCATCTGGTCGATGACAGCGCGCGATAACTGCGTTGTGTCATAGGCGACAAACGCCAACCCAGCCGCATAGTTGACGTTGGCGTGCAGCATGCCGGGCAGTGCGGCCAACTGGCGAGTCAGCGTATCGGCCGCGTCGGCGGCGTCGATGCCGGTGATGGGAATCTGTTCGTGCCGGTACTGCGACGTGATTTCTGCGCCCGCTGTCTGCGCCAGTCGCTCGATTTGCGCAAGGGACAGAAGGCTTGGGTCGAAGTGAATGCATAGCTCGGCGTGGCCGTTGCTGCGGTCAATATGAACGTGGTCGACGCCTCTGTGCGCTTGCAGCCGTTCCATCAGAAAGTGCACACAATCGTCGCCTTGATCGATTTCAGGCAAAACCAGGTCGAGTTCAAGCTTGAGTTTCTTCATCGCAATTCACCGTAAACGAATTAACACATAAACAAACGTTGATATTTCAAAGCAAAAAAAGAGACTACTCATGGCTGACATGATCCACACCTTGGTGATAAAGCTGGTGAATATGCTCGTCGACCAAGGTATAGAAGACGTGTTTCCCATCCTTGCGCGTTTCGACAATGCGCAAGGTGCGCAATAAACGCAGATGATGCGACACCGCCGGCTGGCTCATACCGAGCACCAGGCAGAGATCGCCCACGCAAAGTTCGGTATGCGCCAGCAACCCGACGATCCGCACACGAGTTGGATCCGAAAGCGCCTTGAATAACTCGGCAGCGTGCGTGGTCGTGATGCCGTCGAGCAAGTGGCTTGTGGCAGCCAACGCCAGCGTCGGGTCGGTGTGATCGTCGGCGCAGATTGTCAAACGAGTTTCCATATAAACCCCATATATATAAATGATTGCTTATATGTTTATTGATTTTAGTACAGATTCCACACGCCGTCAATTCGTCAACTCTTCCATTCTTATCGTGCGCGTTAACGACCTCGCTTCGTGTCTTTGAGACGTCTAAATCGTCACTGCGCTGATTTAGTTGGCAGATCACACATGAATCCAATCCAACTTCTTTTTCTGAATGTGCCAACATCGAGATCGGTGACGAACATGCCGCCATGTGCTTTGGCGACGGTATCCAGTACACCACCGGCTGCGCTTTTGGCAAGGGTAACATTCGCAAGCAAGCCTATGGCAAGCTGGTGTTCACTTTGATCGAGAAGGCAAGCGGGCGCGCTGTGAGCGTCGCGTACAAGCCGACGCTCCAAAAGCAGATCGGCGCCACGGCTTTCATACAAAAGCGGGCCGCCGGTGTCTACCCAAACGAGATTCTGGAAGCGGAAGTGCTGCAGCCGTTAATAATATGATCTGGGACGCGCCTGAGGAAGAGGTCTTGACGGTCGATCCCGTTGCCGAAAGGGGAGCAGCCGATTGTCAAGACCTGCGGTAAACGCAAAGCATACAAAAGTCTTTGGCCTGATTGATTACTGCTCTGGACACCTTTTTGGGGAAGGTCAGACCGAACGTTTCACCTGCGGCACCTATGCCGACTGGCTCACCAAGTTCCAACTGCCGTCCTGTAACATCTTCGGTTAAAGTTCGCTTTTGCGCAGCGAGTTCTCTCGAGTGAAGTCGGCGGCAAACCAAGAATTCGACGAAGAGGATTCATTACCAGGATCATAGATCAAGGCGCTCTTGCCATCAAGCCTTTATCACAGGCAGCCAAGATCGGCGAGATTGGGTAGGCCACTGACCGACGCACCGTTGTTGCCAGCTATCGCAATTGCCAGCAGCAGCTTGATGGTATCGCCGGTGATCTCGACGTACAGAATGGCCAGGGCCAAGTCGGGTACGGCAAGGTTGTGCCGACTCTTGCTCTTCGGCATTTCTTGGCCGGGCTGCTCGCAGCGCTGGAATTGCCCCCGACACGGACCCACACATGGCGGTGCACTACTTCATTGAGGCTGGCGTGGTTAGCGAAGTGGATCCAATGCGGACCACAGTGGCGGACCTGCAACCGTAGCCACTCACTTCACCCCAATATGCGGTAGTGGATTGCTGAAAATCTGAACGAAGCAGTGCGCAGGTAATCCCGTTTCAAACAAAACAGCGGGCTCGGTTCACCGAGCCCGCTGTTTTGTTTGAATTTTCTGAGAGTTGGCGCCGTTTATTCCGCCGTCGGCCAGGTCAAGCTCACCTCTGGTCCGCCGGCGGTGTCGGTGAGTACCACGGTGGCGCTTTCCACGGC
>WBZL01001720.1_pt1 | contig 22292 bp, 19 predicted proteins | sample 5204291 | NCBI WGS metagenome assembly WBZL01 (sample SAMN12344345, study PRJNA552823) | activated sludge metagenome | biome: Activated sludge suspended growth; feature: Nitrification reactor; material: Wastewater; isolation source: activated sludge from nitrification reactor of wastewater...
TTCACCGGCGCCGTGAACTCGCGCAAGGGCCGCTTCGAAATGGCCGACGGCGGCACGCTCTTTCTCGACGAAATCGGCGACATCTCGCCGGCCTTTCAGGCCAAGCTGCTGCGCGTTCTGCAGGAGGGCGAGCTGGAGCGGGTCGGTGGCGGCCGCACGCTGAAGCTTGACGTAAGGCTGGTCGCCGCCACCCATCGCGACCTCGAAGCGGCGGTCGACAGCGGCGACTTCCGCGAGGATCTCTACTACCGCCTCAATGTCATGCCCATCGTCCTGCCACCGCTGCGCGAACGGCTCGAAGACCTGCCGAAGATCGCCAACCATCTGCTCGATCGCCTCGGCGGCCTGCAGCGCCGGCCGCTGCGCCTCACCGCCGGCGCGCAGCGGCGCCTGGCGCAGCACCACTGGCCGGGCAACGTGCGCGAGCTGGAAAACTGCCTCGAACGCGCCGCCGTGATGTCGGAAAACGGCGAGATCGACGCCGAGCTGATCCGTATCGACAAGACGCGCGAGCGTAGCAGCAGACGCCCGACTGGCGCTACGCCTGTTCCCTTGCCCAGTCACCCGGGCAGCACCGTCGCGCTGCCGGGCGCCGGTGCCCGAGCGGCCGCTGGGTTCGGCGACAGCGAGCCCGTCGCCGAACCCAGCGAGCGCGAGCGGGTGATCGCCGCCCTCGAACGCGCCGGCTGGGTGCAGGCGCGCGCCGCCCGCCTGCTCGGCATGACGCCACGGCAGATCGCCTACCGCGTGCAGATCCTCAATATCGAGATGAAGCAGATCTGATCAGCGTGAAACCGGTCTGGGTCTCGACTTCGCGATCGAAATCCACGCAGCCATCCAACGTGCCGCTATGCCCGCGCCTGGACACGATTTGCCGGCAATGTTCGCCGCGTATTGGTCAACCGCTTTCCCTATGGTGTTCTGTACGAACCGGGGAGCACGAGCTTGCTCGTTCTGGCCGTGATGCACTTGCGACGCGAGCCGGGCTACTGGATGACGCGCCGGAGTGAATGACGGCCCGTAGTTGTGAATCTCCGGCAATTCTCCTGTTTTAGCGGGGAATACGATTCAAGCAGTGTGCTGTCGGCACCAGGCAAGCCTGAAATCTTGCCTGGTGTCAGGCCGTCATCGAGACGACGTGATGAGTTCAGTTGGCCTCCTTGACGGGCGGTACTTGCCAGCTGCCATCCAGGAGCGAAGGCGCCTGTTCCTTCGGCCAGTACAAGCGCATCATCAGGATGAACTCACCCTTGGGCGCCGGGAGCCAGTTCGACTCCTTGCCCTTGCCCGGCGATTCGTTCTGGATGTAGAGATCGACCGACCCGTCCGGGTTTGCCTTCAGTTTGTTGCGCTGGCTCAGGTTGTAGCGGTTCAGCGGGTTATCGACGAAGAAGTAGTCCGCGTCGTACATCGTCAGCGACCAGAAGCCATTCACGGGCGGCAGCTGGCCTTTCTCGAAACGCATGACGTACTTCTTCTCGCCGCTGTATTTCGCGGCAATGTCCGGCCCTTGCGAGGTGGGATAGACTGCATCCTGTGGCCGGTTGGCACCGAGGCCGATGGCGGTGACGAGCGCGCGCTGCACGTAGCTCGTGCCGTACACGCCGACCTTGGTCGAGAACAGCCAGCCGTGCTCGAGTTTGAAGTCGCCCGCAACGATGCCGGCTTTCATCCAGTCCATGATCAGTTCCTGTGCCGGCTTGGGTGCTCCGGCAAGTCCCTTGGCGACGGCGGGATCGAGTTTGGTAAGGTCGAAATCCTGTCCGGGCACGACGCCGATCTTGGCCAGCTTGGCCAGCACTGCGGTATCCTCGGCCGCGGCCGGATTTGTCTTGAGCAGTTCGGCGAAAAGTTTGAAATACGCCGCGCCATCGAGCGCATTGACCTGCTCGCGTACCGCGGTCTTCATGTCGATGGCCGGGTCGACCGTTCCAGGCGCCGGGGTGTAAGGCTTCCCGTAGGCGGACAGTGGCACGACCGAAACCTTGTCCTGCAACGCGTGCACTTCCTTGTAGTCCGCGGGGGTGCCGGTGCAGTAGATGCGCCCGAGAATCCATACGAGCCCCGTCGGGGACTTGTACTCGGTCACGCCGGCGGGCAATTCTCCGGACCATCCCGGACCGGTGATGGCGTAGGTCTGCGCCTTCGTGCCCGTGGTCCGCTTGCCTGGAACCTGGAATACGTTGGTCCAGCCGTCGAGCATGGGGAACAAGGCGTAGCGATCCTTCATGTCGGGGATGCTCAGAATCCAGGGTTCCTTGGATACGTCGATCCAGGTGGTCGTGTACAGTGTGTCGGCATTCGGGGCGGTGACATCCCTGTAAGAGGCATCCGGGTAGCTGCGCAACCGGACGAAGTGCCCCATCGGTGCATGCGAGCCCTCGGGCGCAGCGACATTGGTCATCACTCGACGGGTCATTTCCATGGTGACGAGCGGGTAGGCGTAGACGTAGCTCTCGATGGCGATGGCACGTGCCTCGGCTTCCTTCGCCACTGCCTCCAGTGCCTTTGCCTCCGCCTCGGCCTTGGCCTTGGCTTCCATGGCCACCCGGTCTACCTGGGTCTCGGCTTGCTTGCCGCAGGCGCCAAGGGTCAGCGCACACAGGGCCGCCATGGTTGCCCAGGAAAGATTCTTTCGTTGCATTTCTTTCTCCTATTGATTGCAAGAGGCGCGGAGGGAAGTCGCTTTCGGAAGACGCAATTGGTCGGAAAGCGTCCGGATGCCGGGCCCTGACTCCTTTTTGTTGGCAAACTTCGAGGATTCGGCACGAACCGGATTGAGTATAGAAAAAGACTGTACCACTTGCGCGACAGATTTTTCAGTTTCCTGACATTTCATGCCAAAATCCATCTGCCATTTCTGTCAGGATCTGCCTTGAATAACGTGACATCGACCAGGCGCGGCCGCCCGCCAATCAGCAACCGGGTCATCCGGGTGGGCGGCGCCATCGCGTTGCCTGCCATACTTCGCGGGCGTGGCATCGACGCCGATGCGCTGATCACCCAGGTCGGTCTTCCGGTCGCAGTCTTCGACCATCCAGACAACGTGATCCCGTTCGCCAAACTGGGGGAGCTGACACATCTCGCCGCCGAGCGCACCGGCCTGTCCGACATCGGTTTGCGAGCCTGCATGCAGACAGGCCTTGTCATGCTCGGCACCGTCGGTTACCTGGTGGGCAACTCCGCGACGGTAGGGGCTGGATTGGCGAGCCTGCAGTCCTATCTGCACCTGCACGACGAGGGAGCCGCCCCCTATTTCCATCGCGAGGGCAGCCTCGCCGTTCTCGGCTACGAGGTGCTGGAACCTGACCTGGTGGGAGCCGAGCAGATCGTTTTCGGCGCGCTCGCAATAGCAGCCAATCTCCTGCGCGAGATTTGCGGCGTTGGCTTTGCACTGCTCGAAGTGAATTTCGCGTACCGCGCGCCGTCGGATACCTCGGCATTTTCTGCCCATTTCGCCGCACCGGTTCGCTTCGATGCCGATCGCAACGCCGTTGTGTTCGACGCCGCAATCCTTGGGCGCCCAATTGCCGGCGCGAACGCCCTGTTCCATGACTTCCTCACGTCGCAAGTTCGGGAAAAGGAAAGACTTGGAGAAGGTCGGGTTGCCAGAGATCGAATTCAACGGGTCATGCGGACACTGCTGGCAACGGCCTGCATCAGTCAGGATGAGGTAGCGCGCGCCTTCGGCATGAACCGGCGAACCTTTGCCCGGCGTTTGCAGGAAAACGGAACAACTTTCAGAGAGCTTCTCGATGCGGTTCGCTTCGATGCGGCACGAGGCCTCCTTCGCGGTTCCGTCGTATCGCTGGAAGACGTCGCCAACAGGCTGGGCTACGCTGACGCTACGGCCTTTGCGCGTGCCTTCCGGCGCTGGTCCGGGGCTTCTCCCGCCGTTTGGCGACGCAAGAACGTAGCGCTTATTTGATCTTGAGGCTGGTGGTCAGGCCTGTCGTCCGGCTCTCTTTGTCTGGATTTCTGTGTCAGGTCGGCACCGAAGAGTCAAAGGGACATGATCAGGACATGATCAGCAGCATCCTGTTCAGGCGAAAGGCCTGCTCTAGAGATGTGTTTCGCAAAACGATCCGGGAATCCGTTTGATCCATCGCCAGCACCCCGTCTGACCGCCGCTACTGGCCATCCGCAGCGCCTTCTGCGCAAACGGTTCCAGCTCGCGATGACGTGTTGAGCCCCGATTTCCATCACAGGAATACTCGTCCCGGCAAAGGAGTACCATGTGCGCACGGTATATACGGGAGCGACGAATGCGGACACGGGTGTTCAGAAGCGGCAATTCGCAAGCGGTGCGCATTCCGGTGGAGCTGCAATTGCCACCGGGAGTGAAGGAAGTCGAGATCGAAGCGATGCCCGGAGGGGACTTGCTCATCCGGCCGGCGTTGCGCCGGCTCACCGGCCTGGCTGACAGCTTTTCGGCGATGGGCGCATTGGGATGGTTTCCGGATGGCCAACGTCCCGATGCGGGCGAGGAGCTTGAGCGCGATTGGGGAACATGGGGCGCCGCCAAAGCCGGAAATGGCGAGCCGGGATGAAAGCGGTGCGTTACCTGCTCGACACGATCATCTGCATCCATGCCATGCAGGGGAATCCGGCGCTTGCCAGGCGTTTGAGCGAGTGCTACTTCGGCGACTTGCTGCTCTCGGCGATCAGCCTGGCGGAACTCGAATTCGGCGTCATCGCGGCAGGCGGCGACGGCGCAGCGCGTCGTGCGGCCCTCGACGCGGTGCTCAACGATCTCGTGGTGCTGCCCTTCGATGCCGCCGCCGCGCGCGCCTACGCCGCCGTCCGCCTGGCCGGCCCGCAACGCACGCGCAATGCGCTGGACAAGCTGATCGGCGCACACGCACTGGCCGTGCAGGCGACGCTGGTTACGGCCAACCCGGCGGATTTTTCGCGCATCCCGGGGTTGCAGGTCGAGAACTGGGCAAGCTGAGCGCCGGGCAAGCCCGATGGGTGGCCCAAAGGAGCGTTGAGGGTCGCCATCACAAGCCGCCGCTGCTTCGGCCAGGACATGCTGCAAGCAGGCAGGCGACCCGCCGCAGCGGGGAGCCACACTTCCGCCAATAAATCGTGCGGTAATGGGGGAGATGCGCCGCCGCTATCGGGAGGAACAATGACCAAGAACGATTCCGCAAACGCAAGCCAAAGGCCTTCCGCTTTTCCTTCCCCGACCTACTTCGTCTCGCACAGCAGCGGCGACGATGGCATCGTTCGTCGCTTGCGCAGGGCGCTCGCCGAGCTGGACACGCAACTGACGATCGACTCGCGCGAGTTCCGCGGTGGCGACCCGCTCGAATCGACGATCCGCGCCGCGATCGACCGCTCGGCCGGCGTACTGGTGCTCGTCTCGCCGCGCGCGAAAGACTCGGCGTGGGTCGGCAAGGAACTCAAATACGCGCTCGCCGTGCAGAAACAGCGCGGCGGCGCGGCGCACTTCCCGGTCGTGCCGCTGCTCCTCGACGGCGCGCCGCTCGGCGCTTTCGAAGCGCTGTTCGACGAGGAGCCGATCCATATTGCCATCGCCAGCGGCAAAATCGACGCCGCACCGCACGACATCCTCGTCGCCCTGCGCCGGCGGCTGCCGACCGACACCGAGCCGCAGGCGCAGCCGCCGGCCGAAGCGGTCGAAGAACTGCTGCTCGAACTTTGCGACCCGCGCGTCGTGACGCACGCCGACGGCAGCCGGCGCGCCAGCGCGCGGGCGCGGCTGCTGCATGTGCCGGCGACGCCCGGCCAGCGTACCGTGCACAGCGCGCGCTTCACGCTCGAAGCGCCGCTCGGCGTCATCGAAGCCGACGAGCTGCGCTGGTACCTCGAAGACTACGCCCTCTGGCCGAGCCCGCTGCTCGCCGAGCGCGCGCAGCGAATCGAAGCGCAACTCGCCGCCTGGGGACGGTCACTCTACGACGCCGCCCTGCCAACGTTGCCGACCGCCGAAGTGCTCAAGTCCTGGGCCGCGCTCGGTGGCTCGGGCGGCACGGGCGGCTTGGGCAGTGCCGGCAAGGGGCGCCTCGCGCGCCGCTTCTCGGTCGAAGTCGACACCGCCGTCGACCCGGGGACGCCCTCCGAGCAGACGCTGCTGGCGCGCGAAGCCGGCACGCTGCTGCTCGGCATGCCCTGGGAACTGCTGCACGACGGGCAGAGCTTCCTCTTCCAGGGCGCCGAGCCGATTCGCGTCCGCCGCCGGCTGCCGAACGAACACCCGGCGCCGGTCGCCATTCTCGCCACGCCGATCCGCGTCCTGCTCGCCAGCCCGCGGCCGGAAGACGAGGCCTGCGGCTACCTCGACCACCGCGCCAGCGCCGAGCCGCTGGTCGAGGCGATGGAAGCGCTCGCCGGGCAGGTCGAACTGCGCCTGCTTGCCCCACCGACGCTGCCCGCGCTGCGCGACGAACTCGAGCGCGCAGCGCGCGCCGGCGAACCCTACCACGTGCTGCACTTCGACGGCCACGGCGTCTACGACCGCCACGCCGGCCTCGGCGCGCTCTGCTTCGAAGACCCGGAAGACCTGCGCCCGCGCGGCCGGCGCCGGCACGCCAACGTCCCCTCGCCCGAACTCGGCGCGCTCCTGCGCGAGTACGGCATTGCGCTCGTCTTCCTCGAAGCGTGCCAGAGCGCGCAAGCCGAAAGCGCCAACGAATCGGTCGCCAGCGCCCTGCTCAAGACCGGCGTCGGCTCGGTGGTGGCGATGAGCCACAGCGTGCTCGTCGAAACTTCCCGGCGTTTCGTCGAAGCGTTCTACCGCGCGCTCAGCCGTGGCGAACGCGTAGGCTCGGCGATGCTCGCCGGCCAGCGCGAACTGAAAGACAAGCCGGCACGCGGGCGCGTCTTCGGCGTCGGCGAATTCCATCTGCACGACTGGTTCGTGCCGGTGCTCTACCAGGACCGCGACGACCCGCAACTCTTCCGCCGCACACCCAGCCGGCAGACGCTCGCAGACTGGCGCACGCGCCTCGCGAAACGCCTCGGCGAGCTGCCCGAACCACCGGCGCACGGCTTCGTCGGGCGTAGCCGCGAGCTGCTTGAACTCGAACGCCTGCTCGCCAGCGAACGCTACGCGGTCGTGCGCGGCCAGGGCGGCGAAGGCAAGACCGCGCTGGCCAGCGAATTCGCCCGCTGGCGCGTGCGCTCGCGGCAAGTGCAGCGCGCCGCCTTCGTCTCGCTCGAAACGCACGGCGATCGGCAAGCCGTGCTCGACGCCCTGGGTTGCCAACTGGTCAGCGAGAAGTACAGCGTCGCCGCGCATGCGTCGTTCGAGGCGGCGCTGGCCGAGGTCGAGCGTCCACTGCGCGAGCAAACGACGCTGCTCGTGCTCGACAACCTGGAAAGCGTGCTCGCGCCGCCGTTCGCGTTTCTCACCGTCGGCAGCCAGCCCCCGCACAACGAGAGCAGCGACAGCGCGCTCGCCGCCGACGAACGCGAGCGCGCCGACGAGATCCTGCAACTCGCCGCCCGCCTGCTGGCCTGCGGCGAGACACGCCTGATCTTCACCAGCCGCGAAGCGCTGCCGGCGCCGTTTGCCGGCGACCGGCAGCGGCTCGAACTCGATCGCCTCAGTCGTACCGACGCGGTACAGCTCGTCGAACGCGCGCTCGGCCTCGACGCCGCTGGCATGGGCCACGCCGCCGAAGCGCAGCGCGCCGAGATCGAATCGCTGGTCGACGCGGTGCATGGGCACGCGCGCACGCTCGCACTGCTCGCGCCGGCGCTGCGCGAACGCGGGCCGGCCGCGACGCAGGCCGAGCTGGTCGAACTGATCGAAGCCATGGAGCGGCGCTTCCCAGGGAAACGCGAGCACTCGCTGCTGGCCAGCGTCGAACTGTCGCTGCGCCGGCTGCCGCCGGCGCTACGCGAACGCGCGTCGGTGCTCGGCGTCTTCCACGGCGCGGTCGATCTCAATCTGCTCCGCCACATGACCGGCTGGCCGGCGGACGAGGTGCAGGAGCTCGGCGAAGCGCTGGTCGCCACCGGGCTGGCGAGCAGCGAGCCGTACCATCACCTGCGCCTTAACCCGGCGCTCTGCCCCTACCTTGCCGCACAACTCGAGCCGGCGGCGCGCGCCGTGCTGAGTGAGCAGTGGTGCGAGGCGATGCGGCAGTATGCCGGGTTCCTGGAGCGCAAGGCTGCGCGGAACAGCACGCTGGCCGCCGCGCTGACGCGGATGGAGCTGCCGAACCTGATGGGGTTGCTCGAGTGCGTCGAGCACGCTGGCGATCCCGCAGCGACGATCGCCCTGACGACGATGCTGCACGGGCTGCTGCAATTCCTGAACCGGCCGCGACTGCTGGCGCGCGTCGCGCAGGCGCGCGATTCGGCAAGCCGCACGCTCGGCGAAGCGGCGTGGGGGCACGCGCCGTTCGAGGCCGAACGCACGCGTATCGAGCAAATCCTCGCCGCCGGCCGCGTCGACGCAGCGCTGGCGGCGGCGCAGCAGTTGCACGCACGCGCACTGGCGGCCGGCGAGGCGGCGTATGCCGGTGCCGACTACGACCTGGCGGGGGCGTGCTGGCTCCTCGGGCGCGTGCTGCAGAAGGCCGTGCGCGCCGGCGCCGCGTTGCCGCCGCTTGAAGAAGCGCGGCGGCGCTTCGAGGACGTCGAAGCGCGCGAGCCCGGCTGCAGCGCGGCGGACATGGCGGTGGTCTGCATCTCCGAGCGGGCCAACTGCCTTCGCGACCTTGGCCGCCTCGACGAAGCCGCGCGGGTTTACGGACAGGCGATTTCGCTTGCCGAGCAACGGCACAATGAACGCTCGGTTGCCGTCAGCAAAAGCCGACTCGGCACCGTCCGGCTTCAACAGCGCCGCTTCCCGGAAGCACTCGCCGCGTGGCGCGACGCGCGCGAGCGCTTCGAAGCACTCGGCGAAGCTGTGACGGTGGCCGTCGCCTGGCACCAGATCGGGATGGTCCACCAGCACGCCGGCCACGGCAACGACGCCGAAGACGCGTACCGCCAGTCGCTGGCGATCAGGGTGCAGTGCAACGACGTTGCCGGGCAGGCAGCCACCCTGCTCCAGTTGGGCAATCTCTACGACGACATTCTCGGCCGCCCCGAAGACGCCGTCACGCACTACCGGCAGGCGGCCGAGCGCCGCGTCGCGCTGCGCGACGTGGCCAACGAAGGCCACGCGCGAAATAACCTTGCGAACACGCTGCGCTGTCTCGGCCGCATCCAGGAAGCGCGCCGCGAGATTGAACGCGCTATCGAGTGCAAACGCGGCCTCGACTACGCTGCCGAGCCGTGGACAAGCTGGGCCATCCTCGCCGAGATCGAGAACGCCGACGGTCGCGCGAGCGAAGCGCATCAGGCGGGCCGGCAGGCGCGTGAGGCTTTCCTCGCCTATCGCCGCAACGGCGGCGAGAACCACATCGGCGGCGCGCCCCTGGCGGCCGAAATCAACCGCCTGTTGCTCGCCGGCGACCGCGGCAGCGCCGGCGCGGGGCTCGCGCAACTGGCCGGCGTCGCCAACCCACCCGCCTGGTTGCCGCCGTTCGTCACCGCGCTGCAAGCCGTCGTTGCCGGCGAGCGACGCGCATCGCTCGCCGACACGCCCGGACTCGCCTACCACAACGCCGCAGAAATCCTGCTGCTGCTCGACCGCCTGGCGGCCGCCAGCCGCTGAGCCCGTGCCGGGGCCAGCGCCACTCCCCAACCGTCGACCGACCGGTCTTTCTCGTTCGCTCGCTCGACCCCGATCCATGTTAGGCTCACCGGCTCTTCCTCTCTCTCGCCGGCGCGCAACGCGGCTTCCGGCAGGAGGGAGGCCGCCCGCAGGTTCCGATACCGAGTCGACGACATGCTCCGATCCGTCCTGATCCTTGTGCATCTTTCCGGCGTCATCGCCTGGGTGGGCGGAATGTTTTTCGCCTACTTCTGCCTTCGTCCCGCCGCCGCCCAGCTTCTCGACCCGCCACAACGTTTGCCTCTCTGGGCCGCCACGCTCAAGCGCTTTTTCCGGGTCGCGGCTTTTGCGGTGACCCTGGTCCTGGTCAGCGGCTTGACGATGCTCGCCCAGACAGGCTTCCAGTCGGCACCGCTCGGCTGGCACCTCATGGCCGGTCTGGGTCTGACGATGGCCGGTGTTTTCGCCTTCGCCTACGGCATCGTTTATCCCGGATTGCGATCGCATTGCGAGGCGGCCGCCTGGCCAATGGCGGCGGCAAGCCTGAATTCCATACGCCAGCTGGTGGGTGTCAATCTGCTGCTCGCGCTGTGCACGCTGGCCATCGCCGTCTTTTCCCGATCCTAGGCGAACGGTGCGCCACCACCGGCGCCGGGAATTCCCGGCGCGTGCGCCTCGGCACGCGCCAGGAATCGGCCTTGCCGCCGCGGATGGGGATCGGGTCCCGAGAAGACGCGGGCTTCGTCGCTGCCCATGCCGGAGGAACTGTTGAGCCGTGCGACGGCCGCCGCGCGGAGTCGTCCCGCCGACGGCTCGACCCCCGGCCCGGAGCGACCCGCGTGTTCGCCGCACGCCTGGCCACCCCGCGCAAGGACTGGGTGCGGTTTGGCTTTTCCTGTTCTTCGCGATAGACTCCACGCCCAGCAGCCTGGGCATGAGCAGACCGTTTGACAACCTTATTCTCATCGCTTTGCGGGCTTTGCGCCCGCTACGGGCGTACGCGGGCACGCCGAATGCAGTCGCGGCGCCTGGAGGGAGAATCGGGAACATTTGACCCTGCAACACTGCCGTGACTCCGAGGGAATCCGGCTGAACGGCACTGCACGAAGCTCACGAAGAAGAATGTCCAAGACCAGACCGGCGCTCGAGGTATCCACGCTACCGCACCTGACGCATCCAAAGTATCGCCCGGATATCGATGGCTTGCGTGCGCTGGGCGTCCTGCTGGTGGTCATCTTTCATGCCTTTCCACGAACCCTGCCGGGCGGCTTCGTGGGTGTCGACATCTTTTTCGTCGTTTCGGGTTATCTGATCAGCAGCATCATTTTCGGGAATCTCGAAGCAGGGACCTTCAGTTTCTCCGAGTTTTATTCCCGGCGAATCCGGAGAATCTTTCCGGCGTTGGCAATCGTGCTGGCCACCGCGTGGGGACTCGGATGGCTCCTGCTCGTCCTCGACGAGCAGAAGCAGCTGGGGCTGCATATTGCGGCAGGGAGCGGTTTTGTTTCCAACCTTCTGCTATGGAGCGAATCGGGCTATTTCGACAACGACGCTTCGACCAAACCGCTCCTGCACCTGTGGTCACTCGGGATTGAAGAACAGTTTTACATCTTCTGGCCACTATTGCTCGGCCTGCTGTGGAAACGCAACTACAGCAACTACAATTTCCTCGGAATCACCCTCCTGATTGCCATCGCATCGTTCGCCGTCAATATCCTCACCGTCCATGCCGACCCGGTAGCCGCCTTCTACTCCCCATGGTCCCGTTTCTGGGAACTCATGGTCGGCGGTATCCTTGCCTACCTCGTGCTGCATCGCCCGCAGGTGCTGACCACCAACCCTGACTGGCAGTCCGCCGCCGGCCTGACGTTGATCGTCGTCAGTGTTGCGCTGCTGAACAAGAACGCCGCATTTCCAGGGTGGTGGGCATTGCTCCCGACGCTGGGCACTTTTCTGATCATCGCGGCCGGACCGAATGCGTGGCTGAACAGGCACTTCCTGAGCAGTCGCGGCATGGTGGGGATAGGACTGATCAGTTATCCGCTGTATCTCTGGCATTGGCTGCTGCTTTCGATGGCATGGATAGTGCGGGGGAAAACACCGCCGACCAGCACGCGCGCGCTGATGGTCGCAGCCAGTTTCCTGCTCGCTTATCTCACGTATTCGCTGCTGGAAAAGCGGATGCGGCGTGGCGGCACGAGGACGGTGATCGCGTTGGCCGCGACCATGGCAGGCCTGTTCGTGATCGGCCTGGTCACTCAGGCTGAAATACTGCGGCCAAGAAACGACCACGAATCGATTGGGGCGATTCTCGAAGCGCTGCACGACTGGGAATATCCCTCCGGATTTCAGAAAACCAGTTTCGGCGGCGTGGCGGTGAGATCGAAAACGGGCAGCGCGAAGCCGGTACTGTTCATTGGCGATTCACATATCGAGCAATATGGCCCCAGAATCGCCAGCTTGCTGGACAGCGACCCGGCGCAATATCGCTCCGCTCTCCTCCTGACGAGTGCAGGATGTGCGCCCGTTCCTGACAGCGGCCAGACCAACGAATACCGTGTGGAAACGTGCAACAGTTACCGGCGGCACGTCACGACACTGGTCCATGATGCGCAGATCAGTACGGTCGTGATCGGCGCCGCCTGGAACCTCTATTTCCTTAAATCGAGTCCCCGGTACTCGAAAAACATGGACATCGACTTTGAACTGGCAAATCTCGAGCGATTCATTCGTTCGCTGGCTGTCGAGAAGGAGGTGTATCTCATTCTCGACAACCCGAACGGCCCACCATTCGAACCGCGCAATTTCTTTGCCGGCACCCGATTCGGCGGGCTGACCGTGAAGCCGCACCAGGAATCGATTCCGCTTGCCGACGACCAGGGCCAACTTGGCGAACGCCTCACAGAAATCGCCCGCAAGGCAGGCGCCAAGGTGATCGACCCGGTTGCACACCTCTGCCCGGAAAGGCGCTGCCCGGCCATGACTGCAGCGGGCAAGCCGGTCTATAAGGATGACAATCACTACCGGCCGTTTTACGTCCGCCAGCATGCCGACTTCATCGACATCGTGCTGGCGAAGTGAGTGGGTGGCCTGATTGTCGAGCCTTGTCGCTACCTGCCCGAGATGGACACGGTGTTCTTGCTTCCGACACGCAGCCAGCGCAAGGCCGGCTACTGCGAGCGGGACCCGGCCGGGCAAGGGGCTTGCCGCCGTTTCGCCGGGCGTTCGTAATGACGCCAAACGGCTTGCCTGCCTGTATCATCAGCGACCGGCACCCCCCTCACCAGGTGGAAGCCGCTTCCAGCAGCGAATTCATGTGGGTTCCTGGCATCGTTCGGGTGCCGATCCATTCAACCATCGAAGAGAGCGATTTTCATGAAAATCAGACGACTTGCCCCCGCCCTGTTTTTTTGCTTCCTGCTACCCGGCCCTGCCGTGGCCGAGTCCAAATTCGAGCTCGAAACCGCCAGGGAAACCGAGGCGGTCAGGCTTAGCCGCGATACCCAGGCCGGTGGCTATCAATTGCTGACGGCGGCCGAGTTGAAGAAGATGATCGACGAGGGAAAACCGATGCTGCTGGTGGATACCATGCCCTACGACGCCAGCTACCGGAAGGAGCACCTTCCCGGCGCCAGGCAGTTCCTGTTCCCGGTGGCCCGGATGAGTGCGTGGGATACCAAGGAGACCGATGGCCGGACAGAAGCCGATTTCATTGCGCTGCTGGGCGCGGACAAGAACAAGCCGGTGGTGTTCTACTGTGGCTTTGTCAAATGCACCCGCAGTGACAACGGCGCAGCCTGGGCGCGCAAGCTGGGCTACACCCAGGTCTATCGTTTCCCCGGTGGCCTGTTCTCCTGGAAAGGCGCTGATTTTCCGCTCGAAGCCGTGCCATAGCGCGGCGCTCAGGCCTGTCCGCTGGACCCTGTGTACTTGGGCAATATGAAGCAGACTCGCTAGAGTGACCACGGAGCGCTGATGGTCCTTGGCGGGCCCTTGGCCGCGACTCGCCAGGCCTTCGGTCTTGACCCTCCGGAAGGCTTGCGGCCAAAATCCGGCGGCATACTCAAAGTCAGCGAAAAACCGCAACGCCTCAACGATCGGCCCCAGACCTCGAGCGGCCAGCGCTTGATGCCGGGCGGGGTGGATGCTTGCGTTCTTCATCCAACCCTCGGCCTGACACAACCGGACGGCATTGCCGCCCAATCCGAAGAGAAAATCACCCCTCCCATCGACCAGGATCAACGCCATCCACTCGGGACTGGAGAAAGGACTGTCGCCCCGCGGCAGGATATGGATGTTGGATCCGTGGCGGCGTCACAAGCGCAGCACCCGCTTCATGATTTCACGCCAGCGATCCAGCGCGACGGCGCGCACGCGCCGCGGGTCACCGCAACCAGTCGTCAATCCGCCATTGTCGCATTTGCAACATCGCCGTCGAATCTGGACGGACCATGATTTTCAATGACTTAAGCGAACCGACTGGCCTGGCACGCCAGTTGCTGTACTGCTGGTGTCTCGAAAGCCGAGAAATCACCAGGGAAACTCGCCATGGATCTGCCTGTCATCGAACCCTCGCCGCCCGCTGTCGCCGGCTGCAGCGCCGGTAGTTGCGGCTCCACGGCCCGCCAGATGGACGACCTGTCGGACGCCGTCCGCGCCAGGGTGCAGGATCACCCCTGCTACTCGGAAGACGCGCACCACTACTTTGCGCGCATGCACGTCGCGGTGGCGCCGGCCTGCAACATCCAGTGTCACTACTGCAACCGCAAGTACGACTGTGCCAACGAGTCGCGGCCGGGCGTCGTTTCCGAGCTGCTGACGCCAGATCAGGCGGTCAGGAAGACCCTGGCCGTGGCGGCGACGATCCCGCAAATGAGCGTGCTCGGCATCGCCGGTCCCGGCGATCCGCTGGCCAATCCCCAGCGCACCTTCGAGACCTTTCGCCAGTTGGCGCTGAAAGCACCGGACATCAAGCTCTGCGTGTCGACCAACGGCCTCGTCCTGCCCGAATACGTCGAGGAGCTGGCCCGCTACAACATCGACCACGTCACCATCACCATCAACTGTGTGGACCCCGCGGTCGGCGCCAGGATCTATCCGTGGATATTCTGGAAGAACCGGCGCGTCTTCGGCCACGAGGCGGCGGCGATCCTCATCGCGCAGCAGCAGAAGGGCCTGGAGATGCTCGCCGCGCGCGGCATCCTGGTAAAGGTGAACTCGGTGCTGATTCCCGGCGTCAACGATGCCCATCTGCCCGAGGTGTCGAAGATCGTCAAGGCCAAGGGCGCCTTCCTGCACAACGTCATGCCCCTGATCGCCGAGGCCGAGCACGGCACCTTCTACGGCGTGATGGGCCAGCGCAGCCCGCGGCCGGCCGAACTCAAGGCCCTGCAGGACGCCTGCGCCGGCGACATGAACATGATGCGCCACTGCCGCCAATGCCGGGCCGATGCGGTCGGTCTGCTCGGCGAGGATCGCGGCGCCGAGTTCACGCTCGACAAGATCGAGAGCATGGAAATCGATTACGAGGCGGCGATGGTCGTGCGGGCCGAGCTGCGCGCGCAGATCGCCGCCGAGCTGGCGGAGAAGCGCGCCAGAGCCCACGCGGCTACGGCCACGGCAACGCCACAGGTGATCAAGATCCAGCCGCAGGTCGCGAAGTCGGCGCCACCGGTCGGCCGGCCGGTCCTGATGGCGGTCGCGGCGAAGAATGGTCTGGTCGCCGTGCACTTCGGTCACGCCAGGGAGTTCCTGGTATACGAGGCCTCGGCAAGTGGCGCCCGCCTGATTGGTCACCGACGGGCGGAGTCCTATTGAGCGGGCGACGAGTCCTGTGGCGATGCCGAGGCCGTGCTGGCGGCGACGATCCGCGCACTCGCCGACTGCGAGGTCGTCCTCTGCTCGCGCATCGGCTATGAACCCTGGGGACAACTCGAAGCGGCTGGAATTCAGCCGAACGGCGAGTACGCCATGCAACCGATCGAGGAAGCGGTCATGGCGGTGTGGAACGAAATGCTGGCCGCCGGCAAGCTGGCGGTCGGGCAGAGCACGGCAAAGCGCGCGTAAGGAGGCGAGCATGGCCCTCGAAATCATCGAAAGCTGCGTCAATTGCTGGGCTTGTGAACCGCTCTGCCCGCAGCGGGCGATCGAGGCGGCGACACCCCACTTTCTGATCGACGCCGACAAATGCACGGAATGCAGCGGCGATTTTGCCGAACCGCAATGCGCCAGCATCTGCCCGATCGAGGGCGCGATCATCAACGAACTCGGCGAAGCGCTCAACCCTCCGGGTTCGCTGACCGGCATCCCGCCGGCGCGCTGGGCGGCGGCGCAGGCCGAGATCGCGGCGCGCTGAACATGGCCGAGGTCGTCTTCTACGAGAAGGCCGGCTGTGCGGGCAACGCCCGCCAAAAGGCGCTGCTGGTCGCCGCCGGGCACCAACTGGTGGTCCGCGACCTGCGCGATCAATTCTGGAGCAATGTGCGACTGCTGGAATTCCTCGGCGACTTGCCAGTTACCCAGTGGTTCAATCCGGTAGCGCCGGCGATCAAGGCGGGAACCATCGTGCCCTACCGACTCGATGAGCGGAGCGCCCTGGCGCTGTTGCGGCACAACCCCCTGCTGATCCGGCGGCCGCTGCTGCAGGTCGGCGAAGAGCGGCGGGTGGGTTTCGACGTTGCGGCAATCGACGCCTGGATCGGCCTGCGCGAGCTTCCGGCAGGCGACCTCGAAGCCTGCCAGCGCAATCGCGGCGCGGTACGTACCTTCCATGTGCAGACGGCGGGTGGCGCCGCCTATCCCTGCCGCTTCGACGAACCGCCGGCCGATGCGTCCCGCTGCCGACCCTGACCGGGCGGTGCCCATCGCCGCCGGAGTGCACTGGATCGGCGCCTTCGATGCCGATCTGCGCAGCTTCGACATCATCCTGCGCACCGCCAACGGTACCAGCTACAACGCTTATGCGGTGCGCGGCAGCGACGGTGTGGCCATCATCGATACGGTCAAGTTCAATTTCTCCGAGACCTTCTTTCGCCGTCTGGAATCGGTTGCCGACTACGACGAAATCACCACCATCGTCCTCAATCACCTCGAGCCCGATCATTCCGGCGCCTTGCCGGAACTGCTGCGGCGGGTGCCCGGCGCGACGCTGCTGGTCTCGCCACAGGCCCGTTTGATGTTGAAGGGACTGCTCGACCCCGCCGAGCAGGCGAGGCGGATCGCTTTCGTAGGCACCGGCGATCATGCCGATCTCGGTGATCGGCATCTGGAATTCCTCAACACGCCGTATCTGCACTGGCCCGACACCCAATGCACCTGGCTGCCGGCCGAAGGGGTCCTGTTCTCGGCCGATTTCCTCGGCTGCCACTATTGCGACAGCCGCCTGTTCAACGATGCTGTCGGCGACTTCCGTTTTTCCTTCGACTACTACTACGCGCACATCATGCGCCCCTTCCGCGCCTACGTGCGCACGGCGCTCGATCTGATCGAACCGCTGCCACTGCGGATCATCGCACCCGCGCACGGCCCGATCCTGCGCCGCGATCCTCGCGACTACGTTGCCCGCTATCGTGCACTGGCCGCTCCCGCCCTGCACGGCGCCGCGACCAAGACCCTGCTCGTCTTCTACATCTCGGCCTACGGTGCCACGCGCCGGATGGCCGAAGCCGTGGCGGCCGGCGCCGAATCGGCGTCGAGCGCTGCCGGCGAGGTGCGCGTCTCGCTTTACGACCTCGAAGGTGGCGACGCGCAGCCTTTCGTCGACCTGATCGAGGAGGCCGACGCCTTGCTCTTCGGCAGCCCGACGATCAACGGCGACGCGGTCAAGCCAGTGTGGGATCTCCTCTCGTCGCTGACCATGGTGGAGGTCAAGGGCAAGTTCGCGGCCGCTTTCGGTTCCTACGGCTGGAGCGGCGAGGCGGTGCCGATGATCGAGGACCGTCTGCGCCGCCTCAAGCTGCGCGTTCCCCTGCCCGGCGTCAGGGCACGCCTGACGCCGACCGGCGACGACTTTGCCGCCTGCCATGAACTCGGCCGCGAGCTCGCTCTGCACCTCCTTGGCCGCGCGACGCCACGCAGCATCGATCTCGCCCAACTCGCCTGATTCCCCCCTTACTTACCGGAGAAAACCCCATGCCCAAGGCCAGCATCACCTTTCAGGATATCGGCGTCACCGTCACCGTGCCGGCAGGCACCCGCCTGATCGAGGTCTCGGAGAAGGTCGGCGCGGGCATCACCTACGGCTGCCGCGAAGGCGAATGCTGTACCTGCCTGACGAGGATCGTCTCCGGCCATGAACACCTGGCCGCGCCATCGGTACTCGAACACCAGGTGCTGAAGGACAACCTCGCGCCGCGCCGACACCGGCTAGCCTGCCAAGCGCAGGTGCTGGGCGGCAGCATCGTCGTCCAGCCCGCTTGAGTCTTCATCCACCCCTTCCATTCACCAGGAGCCTGCCATGCCCAACATCACCTTTTCCAGTCCGATGCACAAGGACAAGACCATTTACGCCGTCGCCGGCAGCCACACCCAGACGATCCTGAAGCTCGCCAAGGAAAACCATGTGCCGATCGACTTTTCGTGCGGTGACGGCGAGTGCGGCACCTGCCTGGTCAAGGTCAGCAGCGTCGACAAGAGCAGTCACAACAAGTACGGCCACATGGGTGGTCCGCTGAACGTGCGCGAGGTCGCGGTGCTCAAGGAGATGGGCAAGATCAAGCAGGCGCAGATCGAGCAGATGTACGTCGACGATCTGCCGCCGACCGAATGGCGCCTCGCCTGCCAGTACATCGTCCGCGACGAGGACATCCTGGTCGAGTACCCGAGCCGGTGACGCCGTCCCCGGCCACCGGCTCCAGCACGATCACGGCGCGGGCGGAGGCCGCCTATCTCGGACTGGCGCTCGGCGACGCGCTGGGCGCCACGGTCGAGTTCATGACGCCGCGCGAGATCGTCTATCACTTCGGCGTCCATCGCGAGATCGTCGGTGGCGGCTGGCTCAGGCTCAGGCCCGGCCAGGTGACCGACGACACGAGCATGTCGCTGGCTCTCGGCGATGCGATCCTGGCCAGCGGCGGCCGCGTCGACCCGCTCGCCTGTGCCGAGGCCTTCGATGCCTGGATGCGGAGCAAGCCGGTCGATATCGGCAATACCGTCCGCCGCAACCTGCTCACCTTCCGGCGGACCGGCGTAGCCGCCGCGCCGGCTTCCGAGCACGACGCCGGTAACGGCGCCGCGATGCGCGTGCTGCCGGTGGCCCTGGCCACCTTCGGCCAGTCGCCAGCGGCCGTCCGCGCGGCCGTGCAGGCGCAGGCGCACGTCACTCACCACAACGTCGTTTCCGACGCGGTCTGTCAGTTCCTGACCCTGGCCGTGCAGGATCTGCTGCGCGGTTGTTCGCTGGCGGAAACATTCAGCCACCACCTTGGGTCATTGCTGGCGGCACATCCCGCGCTCTCGTTCCGCGATCGCCCACGCCGCGAAAACCCCAGCGGCTGGGTGGTCGAGACGCTGCAGGCAGTCCTGCAGGGGCTGGTCGACGGCGACGGTTTCGAGGATTGCCTGGTCGACATCGTCAATCGCGGTGGCGACGCCGATACCACCGGCGCCATTGCCGGCATGCTCGCCGGTGCGCTGTACGGGCCGCAGGCCATTCCGAGACGCTGGCTCAAGGCCCTCGACGCCGGCGTCGCCAGCCGCTGTCGCGCGCAGGCGCGCGCCCTGCTGCTGTTCGCCGCCTGATCGGTCGCCGGGCAAATCAGCCCGGCACGGCCTCGGCCAGCAGCGACAGCGCATCGACTTCGACGATCTCGATGCCGATGCGCTGGCAGAAACGCCGCTCCTTGGCGTTCGGCTCGGCGATCAACGCCCAGCCAGCCGGCTCGACAGCGGCATCGTGGATCAGGTCGGCGAGGACCATGCGCTCGGTATCGCGATCGAGGCGCATGCCGAGCAGGAGATAGCGCCGGCCACGGCGACGCACCTTGACGAACGACGGCACGGCGAAACCGCCCATCAGCTCGGTGATGTAATCCACATAGTCGGCGTCGGAGGCGATGTAGCTCGGCTCCGGCAGCGGCGCTCCCATCGGTTTGAAGAGCACCGGCAGCGCCGTATCGGCCTCCGCGGGCGAGATGACGCGGTAACGGCCGCCGTCCGAGACATACAGCTTGAAACGATAGTCGGTGCCGCCGAGGCGTGCGCAACCGAGGATCAGCAGGTGTGGCGTCCCTGCATAGGAATCGAGCAACTGCGTATCGCGGTTGATGTCGATCACGTAGGGTGGCCGCAGCGTCGCCAGCCACGCGTGCAGCGCCGCACGCGTCCAGCGCGTGGCTCCGTAGGTGCTGTCGAGAAAGCGCGTGACGGCGTTCCTGCCGCGCTTGAGTTCGACGTTCATCGCCGCCCTGGGGAACTCGTACATCAGCTTCGGCGCCATCGGCCGTCCGCCATTCATCGCCAGGATCAGTTGCCCGCTGGTCGCGGGAATCGCCCGACCGTCGGCCAGCGAGGTCACATCGGCCAACACGCCGGGCCCGAGGTAAGGAACGATGCGGCCGTCGGCGAGGCCGAATTGCCAGGCATCAAGAAGGTCGGTGGAGGGAATTGTCGACATTGTGCGTACTCCGGGTGGGTTTCCCGTGTCCACGCAAGAAGCGCGCCTGCCTCGCCAGCCAGTCGCCAAGGCCTGATCGGCTCCTGCGGCAATCGGGATGTCGGTTTCGCGACAAAGTCGCCGTCAGTTCTGATCCGCACCATTGGTGAAGGCACTGACCGACCAGGCCACCGCAGCTCCTTGCCCTGGCAGGCTTGCCAGCATCGACCCGCTCGGCGGGCTGATCTTGCGCGAAGCGGCTGAATGACAGTGCCTATGCGGAGCAGTAAGATGAGACCGCTCAGCAGGGTAGCCGTAATCGACGCCTGGGACGGCAGATGATCGGCAAGAAACAGAGGGCAACAGTTAAAAAAGCGCAAACCTTGTTCCCGCAGGTATCGCGCGTGGTCAGTGCCTGCCAGGGGATTTGGTCATTGTTATAGTCGGACTCGACTCGAATGCTGTCGGCACCGTTGCCGGCAGGCCTACGGATGGCGCCTGGCGAGCGTTGGGTCCTTCTTGCAGGCGCTAAGCGGCCGGGACTTTGCGCTAACGATGCGCTGAATCTCGTGCAACGAGGTGTCTGCGATGACGCTCATACAGGCACAACCGTAGCCATAGCTTCGGTTCGTGGAGATCCATTCGCCTGGCTGGAACTCTGGCCAGTCGCCTTCTGCTTGATGCCCACCTTGTGTGCCAATGATCCACTGGGCGTCACGGTCCGTAAGCCAGGCGTTGCCAGGGGTGGGGTTATCGAACCAGCCACACCTGAAAACCGGCTTGCCGGCCGGCGCTTCGGTGGCTCCGGTTTCGGCGATTGCCGATAGCAGGAAAACCGCGAACGCTACTAACAGGGAACGCGTACGGCTCTTCGCCATCGATTTCATCGGAATGGGCACGGAGCTTCCCCCGGAGACCTGAGGTCACAGCTCAGGGGCGCGGAGCCGGCTTGCCGGCAGAGCGTCCAACTGGAGCGCACTGTTGGGCGCGATGTATTCCGCGAAGTGGAAACTTGTAATTGACATGCCTTCACGCTCATAGAAACGATGTGCATCCTTTCTTTGGATACCTGAATCAAGGTGCATTTGTACGCAGCCTTCCTGTACAGCGAATTCCCGAAGCCAGGAAAGAAGGCTGGTGCCAAGCCCTTTTGATCTGTGAGAGGGCAACGTTATCAGGTCATCAACATACAGAAAACGGCCCCAGGCCAGGTTTTCACCGACCCGGAATCCTGCGACAGCGACAACTCCTTCTGATTGTTCGACAAAGCCAAGTTGATAGCCTGATTTTTCTTGGCTTCGAACCCTGGACAGAAACTGATCTTCAGCGAGGTGGGGCCGAAGTTCCCGCACCACGGGAAAACAAGCGGCGATCTCAGAATCTGTGATGGCAAGGCGAATGTTCATGACGGCTCAATTGTTATGTCCTATCGGAATGGGAAAAAGCCTCTCGGCCTCCCCCCGGACGGACGGGTCACGTATCCGGCGGTTCGATGAATTGAATTCCTACCGCGGCTCAAGGCTCGGTAGTCCCCTTTGTTCGAAGAAGCGCAACGGGCGCGCGATCGACAGGGCCGGCGTCTGCGACACCCGCCACCGACCGTGCGCGGACTTGCTGGTGTTCCACGCTGCACGCACCGACACGCCGCGTTTGCGCCGTTCCCGATAGCCCGTTCGTCCCCATGGCTTCAAGAGATCGCAGGGTAACTTGCATCGTACCCCCTTGTCGAGGCCACGCGGAGGGGAATCTGATTGCGACGGCTCCGAGCAGCCTCAAGCGGACGCAACCTTGCTGGGCAAGCCTTGTACCTGCCTACGCTCTCCAAGTTCCCTTGCAACTTGGGCACCTTAGCCACCAGCTGGGGGCCATGATCGGAGGGGGATCTTTCTCCAACTGAAGAGGGAGCAGGCAACCAGTGGTTGCGAGGCACACAGGGCAGAGCCTCTTGCAAAACTCCCCCACGCGATTTACTGCGCCACACAGCATTCGCCCTCTGAGAGCGATTTGTGTCGTGCGAGAGGCCTCGATAGCCGAGCGGCTAAGCTTATGGCATGGTTTTCGTCG
>WBZL01001722.1_pt1 | contig 22282 bp, 18 predicted proteins | sample 5204291 | NCBI WGS metagenome assembly WBZL01 (sample SAMN12344345, study PRJNA552823) | activated sludge metagenome | biome: Activated sludge suspended growth; feature: Nitrification reactor; material: Wastewater; isolation source: activated sludge from nitrification reactor of wastewater...
CGTCTTCTTCCGGGTCTTCTGGACAAACGCGCCCCGTTGGCTCTACACCCCGATCTATATCGCCCTGGGTTGGGCGGCGGTCTTCTACGCCGAAGACTTCGCCAACGCCGGCCCGGCCGTGGCCTCACTGGTCGTGACCGGCGGCGTGCTCTACACCATCGGCGGCATCGTGTACGCCGCCAAGAAGCCAGACCCCTTCCCGACCTGGTTTGGCTTCCACGAGATCTTCCACGTCTTCACGATCGCTGCCTTCGTGTGCCACTACATCGCTGCGTCAATCGCGACCTATCAGATCGGCTAGCTCGGCCGGGTCGGTCACCGGTCGCTGGCACACCATCTGGCGACACACATATGCCGTAGGCAGCCCATCGATCTCGCCACGGGCAAGTAGCAACGGGATCTGCGACTCGCCTGCCTCAGCCACCACAATCACCGACCCCGCTGGGGCGAGCTTGTTCGTCGTACTCACCAGCGCGTCGCGCTTGGACCCGGGAGCTCCGATGATCGCTATCTCCAAGGGCCCATAGAGCGCGGTCGCGGCAGCAGCCAGCGAATGACCGGCAAAGCGCGGGGATTGCGCGGCGATGTCGCGCACCATCCCGATCGCCTGATCGGCCACCTGACGAAAGCGCGTCGAGCCGGTGAGGGCGGCATAGGTCAGGCAGGCGTGGATCATCGCAGAATGCCCGCTCGGGCTGGCATTGTCGCCGAGGTCACGCGGTCGCACGATCAACGCCTCAGCCCCGGCAGCTGTGTCGAAGAAGCCCCCATCGGGAGCGGCGAAGTCGGTCAGCACGGTGTCGAGCAACGCTTGGGCATGATCGAGCCAGGCCGCATCGCCAGTGGCTGCAGCCAAATCGCAAAAGGCCTTGGCCACACAGGCGTAGTCCTCCAAGACACCCGCGTGAGGCCCGACCACGCCATCCCTGGAGACCCTGAGCAGGCGGCCCTGCTGGAGGTGGTGATCTCGCAGAAACTCCCCGCAGGTGATGGCCGCGGTCAAGTAGTTCGAGTCGAGGTGGGCTGCATCGACCAGGCTTGAGATCGCCAGGCCATTCCAGGCGGCGACTACCTTGTCGTCACGCGCGGGGCGCACTCGCTGGGTGCGCGCCGTACTCAATCGGTGGCGCACCGATTGCCAGCGCTCGGCGTCGTCGGGGTCTTGGCGCATCTGGAGCGTGGAACTGCCGTGCTCGAAGGTGCCTGCGTCGGTGACCGACAGCAGCGATGCCGCCCAGGCGCCGTCTTCGTCACCGAGCACCTCGCGCAGTTGTTGGGGAGTCCAGACGTAATAGGTGCCTTCGGCTCCCTCAGAGTCGGCGTCAAGGGCAGAGGCGAAGGCACCCTCGGCTGTCCCCAACTCGGCGATCATGAAGTCTGCGGTCTGCCGGGCCACCTCGGCGTACGACGGCTGGTCATAGACGCGCGCAGCCCGGGCGTAGAGGCCGAGGAGTTGGGCGTTGTCGTAGAGCATCTTCTCGAAGTGCGGCACCACCCAGTCGGCGTCGACGCTGTAGCGAGCGAATCCGCCAGCCAATTGGTCGTTGATGCCGCCGCGGGCCATGGCCTGCAGGGTCGCCGCGACCATGGCGTTGGCCTGGGCACCACCCATTCGCATCAGGAAGTCGAGCACCATCGTCGGGGGAAACTTCGGTGCGCCCCCAAAGCCTGCGCTGCGCTGGTCGAACTCTCCCGCCAACTTCGCAACCGCCTCTTCCAAGAAGCGCTCATCCATCGTCCCGGCGTAGGTGACCTCGGCTTGGGCCTGCAGCGCCGACTTGATGTGGGCCGCCGATTGACTGACCGCTTCGCCCCGATCGCGCCAGGCCTCCGAGACGGCTGCCAGGACCTGTTGAAACGACGCCATCCCCGGTCGCGGTGTGAGCGGGAAGTAGGTGCCAGAGAAGAACGGCACCCCTTCGTGATCAAGGACGCAGGTCATCGGCCAGCCGCCCTGCCCGGTCATCGCGACCGTGGCCTGCATGTAGACCGCGTCAACATCTGGGCGCTCCTCGCGGTCGACCTTGATGCTCACGAAATGCTCATTGAGGTACGCCGCTGTCGCCTCATCTTCGAAGGACTCATGCGCCATCACGTGGCACCAGTGGCAGGCGGCGTACCCAACACTCAGCAGAACTGGTGCATCACGGCGCCTCGCTTCCTCGAACGCTTCAGGTCCCCACTCCCACCAATCCACGGGATTACCTGCATGTTGTTGGAGATAGGGGCTGGTCGCATTGGCGAGCCGGTTGGCCATTCCTGTGACTCCTGACGAGTGGCACGTGCATCACTTTTCTCTAAGTGATGCACGAGAGTGATGCACGAAACCAGCGTACGATGGTTCCTCCAGCGTAGGAGGTCTCGTGACTACGCGTTCCCAGCCGAAGCTGCTCGCGCAGGGCAAGCCACGCACTCTCGGCGGCAGCACGCGGCCGTGGAGGGTGCGTCTCTACGCCCCCGCACCGGGCAGCAACAAGTACCAGGTGTACTTCAAGGCGCCGGCCGGCGAGGGCGAGCCGTGGAAGCGGGTGCTGCGCCGGGCGGCGTCGGAGGAGGAGGCGCGCCGGATCTTCGCCCAGGCCGAGGCCGCGCTGGACACCGAGCAGACGATGCCCGTCGGCGCTGATGTCCGCGCGTCCCGCACGATCCGGATGCTCGGCGAGGAGTACCTCCGTGACTCCCTTCAGCGAGGCAAGCAACCGCGGACGATGGAAGGACGCGAGTCCCGCCTCAACGCCCACATCCTCCCGACCATCGGCGACGTGCCGGTGACGAAGTGGCGCGTCGAGCACAGCCGCATGGTGATGGAGAAGGGGGCGAAGACGCTCTTCTCCCAGCGTGGCCGCGAGGACCTACGCGGCCAGCTGTCGGCGATGCGGAAGCTGGCCTGGCGACTCGGCTGGCTCGACCGGTCGATCGACCCGCTCGACGGCCTCGAGATCGGCCGAGCGAACGTCCTGCACGGTGCGACGGCGCAGTACGTCGACCCGCGCCTGCGCCCCGAAACCCGCCAGGTTCGCGCCATGGCCGCGGCCGCTGATCTGTTGTGCGGCCCGGAGGGCACCGATCCTCTGATGACCCGCCTCCCCTTGTTCGGCACGAAGATCCGTGTGGCCGGCTTCGGCGGCCTGCGCCTCGGTGAGCAGAACGGTCTGCGCGCGATCGACGTCTTCTTCGAGCACGGCTACGTCCACGTCAACGGCTCGTGGATCACGCCCCGCAAGGCGCCGGGTTTCCGTGGTCCAGTGAAGAACCACGTGCTCCACGAGGTCCCGCTGCCCAAGTCGCTGATGCACGACGAACTTCTCCCCCGCGTCCGCGATCTGCTCGGCCTCCGGGCCAACGCGTCGCTTCAGCAGGTGATCAACGCCCAGGAGACCGAGCGCCAGCGTCGGGCATCGCTTGCGGCTCGGGAGAAGGACCGGAACCTCGCCTGGTGGAACTACCCCGTCCCGCCGGAGGAGGAGCTCTGGCTCTTCGTCGACACGGTCACCGGCCTGCCGGTGAAGCCCGAGATGCACAACGAGCGCTGGCACCGCGTTCGCGCGTGGGTCGAGGAGCACGACCCCGACAACGCATGGCCCAAGTCGATCGTCTACCGCAACCTGCGCCACCACGCCGCGACGAAGTGGTTCCACGAAGAGCTCGGCGAGCCCTGGGAGGTCGTCGCCCAGTACCTCGGCGACAAGCTCACCACCGTCCTCAACCACTACGTCCGCGCCGGCGAAGACGCCCTCCGCGACTCCGTGGACAAGCTCGCGAGGCGATGAGCTCTCGCGCGAGCAGGAGATCGCATCGCGCCAGTTGTCACCAGTAGATGGCAACCACCTCGACGTCGATCAGCTTGGCTACGTCCGTGTCAGCTGCGGCGTCCGCGACGTGCTCAGGCACGCTGTCGCCCGGCGCGACTGCAGGACCGCCCTGCAAGACAGGCAGACCAGCGCGCTCCCGTGCGATCCGGCGGGCATCAAGGTCTTGTTCGGGGGTCAGCGCCCTGTCTGAGTCTTCGGCAACGATGAGTTCGCGCACTGCAGCGAACGCCTGCCGCTGCACGCTCGGCGATGCTTCGTCAACTGCTTGCGCTGCAATCTCGATGAGCTCCACCGCAGCTGATGGCTGGAGGCTCTGGTTGGTCATCGAAGCGATCTGATCTGCATAAGCTGCGAGCGCCCGCACAAGGGCGAGGTGCGACTGCCCAGACGAAGCAAGCCCATCAAGTCCCGTGGTGCCAGCCCTGCTCAGCGTATCGATCTGTTCCACGAGGCTTGGGGCTACGTCGCCGAACAGGTGAGCGACCTTGACCGGGGTCCAGGTTTCGTGGAGGCCCGGCCTCGCGACCCGGCACAAGAGCTTGAACTGGCCCGACGAGAACAGAACGCGCCGGATGTCCTTCCAGTAGCCGACGTGCTCCGTAACGCCGACGATCTCGAGCGGGCGAACGGTGGCGCTGAGTTCATTAGCAGTGTCGGACCGGACGACGTACTCCTGCCCGTCCACGGTGGCCACGACGTAGTTGCATGCTGTTGCCCTGACGGGGATCAGCCCTGCGAGGAGGCGATCGAGGACCTTCTTCACAGGTTCGATTTCATCGAGCATCGCGAGCCCTGCAGGGCCCGCCATCTGTGGGTACTCGGCGGCCATTGCGGAGAACTCCGACACCATCGTCCCGAGTTTGAACACCGGGTCTACCTCAAGGACAACCTCTAGTTCGATCAGCTGTCCACGCAGCAAGTCTTCGCTACGCCACCCGCGGTGTCCTTCATCTTCGGTGGCACTGTCGACTGGAATCGGCACTGGACCGACCGCGTCATCGTGCAGTGCGATTGGCAGCTTGGCGTCATCGCGGAGCTCGTTGAACAAGGTCTGAACCACTGCCTTGCGAGAACTTTCGACCGAGCTCGAGTTCGCGGTCTGATAACGAGTGGCGCTCTCGGCCTTCGCAGCGACGGCGTCAACCGATGCCTTGGCCGAGATCTCGGCCTGTTCAGATACGGATCTGCCGCTCGTAACGTGCTCAGGAATTGTGTCCCGCTGGGACACGAGCAGACTCGTCAGACTGACCTCATCCAGGTACACGAACTCCCGGAGAGGGCGGGCGGTGTCGAAGACCTTCTTCGCGCGCTTGGCTCGCCGTCGGTCCCGAAAGCGGCGCCACCAATCGTTAAGCGCCACTGGAGGCTCCCTTCGTTTCTCGCACCGGCCGCCGAGCTACTCGCTCGAACGCCTGAGCAACGTCTTCATCAGCGATCGACGTGCGGCCATCGCCGGCCGCCAAGAGGGCTGCCTCCGTCCAGAGCGAAGCAAGTCGTGCCGCGGACCAGCCGTCGCTCGCGACGGCCACAGACTCGAGCGGCAGCGTCCCTTCGGTCTTCATTTGGCTCGCGCCGAGTTGCAGAATCTCTAGTCGGTCTTCAGCGGTCGGCATGCCGAAAGCGATTTCCCAGTCGAACCGCCCGGGTCGAAGGAGCGCTTCGTCAACGCTCTCGATCCGGTTCGTAGCAGCGATGACGATGAGATTCGAGCCGCTCTGGTCGAAGCCGTCGAGCTCGGTCAGCAACTGGGCGACAAGCCGCCTGGACGCCTCGTGCGATTCCTCCGTGCGGCGCTCGGCGATGCTGTCGATCTCGTCGAAGAAGATGATCGCGCTCTCCTTCCTCGCTGCAGACCGGAAGATTCGACGAATCGCCTGCTCGCTGTCGCCGACCCACTTGCTGACGATGGACGGCCCGCTGATGAGGTAGAAGGAGGCGCCAGACTCGTGGGCGATCACTCGCGCGAGGTGCGTCTTTCCGGTCCCGGGAGGACCCGTGAAGATGATGCCCTTCACGGGCCGAGCACCCAGAGCCGACAACTGCTCGCGGTTCTTCAGTTGAGTCTCGATCAACTCAACTGCCCGCTGACGAACGTCGTGGTAGCCCGCGAATGACGCGAATGTCGGACCATCGACGCCGGAAGGGACAAGGTACTCGTCAATGCTGTCGTCTCCGACGCCCTCATCCCGGTACCGGACCGGACCCTGCTCAAGTACCCGGAGCACGCCGCCGACCTCGCTGAACTGGACCGTGTTTCCGACGGTGACCTCGACAGAAGGATGACCGGGGACGAACCGAATCCCAGCGCCGTACTCGATCAGCAGTCCGTCGTCGAGAATCTTCCGGATGATCGCCACCTCGGGAATCTCCGGCCAAGCACCGTCAGGAACAACCTCCCACCTGTCCTCACTCACGAAGACAACGGAGCCCCGACGAATGTCGGCTAGCTGGCCCAGCGAAAAGCGGGCAATGCCGCCGTTCGCTGTACGACCCAGGAACGCCTCTCCCCCCTCGAGCACCTCAAGCACCTTGATCAGATGCCCGTCCGAACGGTCCTCGACGTCCCCCGCTTCGCTCACCTGCGCACCTCGCGTACGGGACTTGACGCCTCCAGCTCCCGCCAGCCTGGGACGAGTGCGGTCATCATCGCCGTGAACGCCTTGCCGTGCGAGCGGTAGCGCAGGTGAAGGAGCTCGTGGACGACGACGTAGTCCTGGAAGTCCTCGGGCATGTCTACGAGATCGCCGGCCAGGGTGACGACGCCGTCAGGCGTACAAGAACCCCACTTGGTCTCCAACTCAGCGATCACGACCCGGGTGGGGTTCACGCGGATCTTCGTCGCCCAAGCCATCGCCTTGCGGGTGAGCACCTGGTCGGCGGTCAGGATCATCTTGGGCCGGGCCATTAGACCTTCTCCAGCACGTTCATGACGTTCTCGATGATCTCGTTGCACGCCTTCGCGGGAATCTTGTTGTCCAGCAGCGGCTTGTAGAGGCCACTACGGAGGCGGCGGCGCTCGTCCGGGTTCTGCTTCCAGTGCGGGAACTGGTCGACCGCGATATCGATGGTCGTCGCGATGTGCTGGATGTCGACTTTGAGCCCGCTCAATGCCGGCTCTGCGCTCAGCGCCGCGTAGACGCCAAACGCTCGATCGGACAGACCTGCCTGCTTCGCGAACTCACGCAGCCGGTCCTTCTCCTCGGCAATGGCCTTGAGTTCGTCGAGAGCGGCCAGGCCGGTGACCTTGCGTTCTTCGAGGTTCTCAATGACGCGGTCTGCCTTGTCCCTGATGCTCTGGAGGACGACAGCGGCTGCGGGGTTGTCCTCCATTTCGTTCCGCAGGCCACGCAGGAGGTTGTAGACCTTCTCCTCCGGCGGGCCGTCGCCCTTCCCCAGTGCCTCCAAGGTGTCGACATCGAAGGTGGCGACCTTGGTGAATCGCCCGAGGCCCTCTTGCGTCGCGCTCTCCTCGATCAGACGCTTCGTCTTGTGCTCCAGATCGGCCGTGAAGCCACCGGCGTCTGAATACGCGTTGCGCACAGCGGCGTAGAGCACGGAGAGTCGCTTGTACGTCGCGATGTGGTCTCGCAGCTCCGCTGATGGCGAGAGGATCTCCCACAACGACTCGATGTCGCGGTAGACGTCGAAGAACTCCTTGCGCGCTTGCTCGGTGATGAATTTACCGTAGACGAGGCTCTCCAACTGCTCATCCGCGCCCTGGCCGCTCTGGACCTGAAGGTACTCGGTCGAGGCCGCGTCGATCTTCACGAGGAGGTCGGCCATCAGGACGTCGAGGTCTTCCAACGCGCCCTCGACATCGGCCGAGTCGAAGCGCAACGCCTTGTGCAACTCCTTGAGGATGCCAACGAAATCTACGACGAGTCCGACCTTCTTCTGCACACCGTCGCCATCGACGTAGGGACGATTCACGCGCGCGAGCGCCTGGAGGAGCACGTGGTCGCGCATCGGCTTGTCGAGGTACATCGCGTACAGCACGGGTGCGTCGTAGCCGGTAAGCAGCTTGTCGGTCACGATGAGGATCTTGGGCTGCTGGTCCGCCTTCTTGAACTGACGCCGCACCTCCTTCTCGCGGTCTTCCGAGAGTTGTAGGTCGAAGACGTCAGGTCGCTCGACGACGTCGTTCGGGTTCTTGCTGTAGACAACCTCGGACCACTCGGGTGGAAGCAACTCATCGAGCGCGCGCTTGTACTTGGCGCACGTCTCTCGGTCGACGGCAACGAGGAAGGCCTTGTACCCCAACGGGTCGACGTTCTCTCGGAAGTGGTTGGCGACGAACTCGGCCACCTGCTTGACGCGGCTGTCCGCACCGAGGAAGGTACGTAGGCCGACGGCCCGCTGGAGCACCTTGTTGAGTTCCTCGACGTCGGTGACGTCCTCGTCATTGGCGAGCGCGTAGAACTGTTCGTCGAGATCCTCGGGCTCCATCGACATAGTCGAGGGAGCGAGCCTGTACTTGATCGGCAACGTCGTCTCGTCGTCGATGGACTCGATGATCGAGTACTTGTGCAGATACCCCTTCTCGTCCTGGGCGCCGAAGATCTGGAACGATCCCGACCCGCCGCCTTGAGTGCCCCCAACTGGAGTTCCGGTGAAGCCGATGATGGTGGAGCTCGGCACGGCGGCCATGAGGTAGGAGCCGAGGTCGGCAGCGACGGAGCGATGAGCTTCGTCGATGAACACGAAGATGTTGTCCCGGTCAGAGCTGTCCTGCCGGATCATCTCGAACTTGTGGATCATCGACACCACGAGCCCCCGGAAGTCAGAGTCGAAGATGTCCTGTAGGTCGTCCCTGCTGTTGGCCCGCCGGACAGGGATGTCATTGGCCTGCATCTCACCAAGGAGCCTGTCGACCCACTCCTTGAGCTGACCCTCCAGTTCAGTGCGATCGACTACCAGGATGACGGTCGCGTTCTTGAAGCGGTCCTTCTGGCTCAAGATCAATTGAGCCGCGGTCAGCAAGGTGAAGGTCTTGCCCGAGCCCTGTGTGTGCCAGATCAGCCCACGGTTCTTCGTTGAGTCGGCGCAGCGTTCGACCACGGCGTCGACAGCCGCGCGCTGGTGCTCGCGGAGTACAGACTTCCGGGTCTCGCCGTCCTCAACGTAAAAGAGCACCCACTCGCGAAGCGTGCGCAGGAAGTCGCGTGGCTCGAAGAATGCCTGCACTGCGTCGCGGTACGACTCGTCACTCGTGTGCTTCCACTTGAAGAGCATCCGGCGGTTGACGTTCCAGGTGACGCCGTACCAGTAGTCGATGAGGTGTGTCTCGTTGTGGAGCTGTGCCTGGGTGAGGAGTTCGGGCGTCTCCATCTCGTAGCGCCGAAGCTGGGTAACCGCCTTCGTCAGAGCATCGCGATCCTTCGGGTTCTTGTGCTCGACGATGGTGACCGGGATGCCGTTGACGACGAACATGACATCCGCACGATTTCCCTTGGCGCGTGCCGGCGGCTCGATCCTCCACTCCCAGGTGACCTGAAGCGCGTTCTGATGCGGGAAGGCGTAGTCGACTACCTGCACCGGTCGCTGTCGCTGCTCGATCTCGTCATGCCACTGTCGCTCGCCGCGCAACCATCGCAGCACCTCGCGGTTGCCGTCGATCGTCGCCGGGAGCGCCTCGATGCTCTCGACGATGGCACGTGCCTGATCCTCGGTCAGCCACGAGTTGAACTCTCGCAGCTTGTCCTCGAGCACCTCGGGAAACAGCATGTTTGCCCGGCCACGCCGCATCCCCTCGGCCTCTTCGGGCGTGAGCTGCTCCCACCCGACAGCCGAAGCATGCTTCACCATCGGGAACTGCACAGACTTGGCCTCGGAGATCTTGATCTGCGTCATGCAGCGCTCCCCTCGAGCCTCGGCAGCGCACTCAGGTCAAGGTCCTCGACCGAGACCTCGCCGGTCATCAGCCTGTGCAACAGCGACTTGAAGAGCTGGTCAAGCACTTCGCCCTTGCGGCGATGCAGATCGAGCTTGCGATCGAGCGAACCGATCACCCGCGCAATTTCCCGTTGCTCCAAGGGGTCTCTGCTCGTGTAGAGCTCCAGCTTCTCGAAGGGCCCCTTGCTGAGAATCGGCACGGGACTCGGCGAAGCCGCCTGACGAATTACGTCAGCATGTCGGGTCACCAGGTGGAAGACGTAGTCAGAATCGAAGTCCCTGCCAGCCACAATGGCGTTGATCTGTTGGTTGGTCGCGCTCACCTGACCCGTGGTCTGTCCCACCTTTCCGATCGACGAGCCGATGCAGACAACGAGGGTCGTCCCTCTCGGCAAGGGACGTCCCACTGCCAGACCCTCCTGAGTCAAGACCTTCTGCGCCTCCGTCACTGGCACGCCCGTCGAGATGTCCCCAGGCGAGATGAAGGGGATCTGCCCGCCTTCGTAGTACTCCCGGACCTTTGTGGACGGAGTGGTTCCCGTGACGATCCGGCCTAGGTCGCCAAACGAGACCTTGACCCAACTGTCGGGAACTGGCCCCATCTCGGTCTCCTTCTGTGATTCTCCCCGCAGCCCACGCGAGAACAACTGGTGCATCGCCGCAGCCTTCACCTGCTCCAGCAGAGAAATCAGTTCGACTTGAAGTAGCAGCGCACGCTCGACACGACTCAGGAGTGCTGCGATCGACTGCTGAACTACTCCGTCCGATGGGTACGAGAAGTCCTTCTCCTTGAGGAGGGTGAAGTGACGGTTGTAGCCCCGAGAGGGCAGGTCGATCGCGCGGCAGGCGTAAAAGAAGAACAAGGGGTCTATCTCGTCGATAGGGCGAAGCAATTGGGTGCCGTCAGCTCCTCGGGCGAAAGGGCGGTCGAGGTACTTGAAGGTCCGGCTGTGATCACCGAAGACGATCAGCGGCATGGGGGCATCGATGACTGCGTCATAGGAATCCGTCCATCCCGCGATCAGGGCCTGCCCTTGGTCAACGATCGGATAGGCGCCTGCATGCTTGTAGTCCTTCGTCTGAATCTTCGACTTCCCAGCAACCGACACCGGCACGATGGACTCGCCGACTGTCGCCGTCTTCCACCCTGCTCTCATCGCTCGGCACCAGTCACAGCGATCGGTCGCAGAAGCTCCAGCAACTCCGCGGTGAGATTGGCATCCTCAGTCGTCAACTGATCGAGTTGCGCCAGCAGCTCCGGAAGGTCTGCGTGCGCCGCTGCATCGGCTTGAAGTACCCACTTGCTCGGGCTGAGGTTGTAGTCGGCATCTGCGGCCTGCTGGAGGTCGATGACTGCGACCTCGCCGTCTACAGACTCGCCCGAGTTGAACAGCCTCGCGAGATCGGCGACGTCCTCGTCAGCGAGGTGGTTTTTGGGCTTGCCCTTCGTGAAGCGCTTGCTGGCGTTGACGAGCGTGATCTTGCCCTTCTTGGACTCGGGCTTGCGCTTGTTGAGGACCACGATCACGCCCGCGGCGGTGGTGTTGTAGAAGAGGTTGTCCGGCATGAGGATGACGCCCTCAATGATGTCCCGGTCGACGAACCACTTGCGGATGTTGCGTTCCTTGTCCTCGTTCTTCGAGCCGGAGCCCCGAGTGACAGCGCCGGTGTCGAGGACCACGGCGGCGCGCCCTCCGTCCTTGAGGACCGAAAGGGTGTGTTGGAGCCAGGCCCAGTCACCCTTGCCGGAAGTCGCTCCGCCGTTCTTGATGAAGCGGTCGTAGGGGTCGTCTTCAAAGATGCTGGCGGCAAACGGCTGGTTCCACATCGGATTGGCGACGACGAGGTCGAACTGGTCGAGTGATCCCGAAGGTGTACGGAACTTCGGGTTGATCATGGTGTCGCCGCGTCGGAGGTCGACGTCCATGTCGTGGATGATCGCGTTCATCCGCGCGACCGCATAGCTCTCGGCCTGGAGCTCCTGCCCGTAGAGCTTCAGCGGCACCTTCGCGGTCGGATCGAGCTCGTTCGCGACGAGCTGGAGCTTGATCAGGAGCCCAGCCGATCCGCAGGCGTAGTCGTGGCCGGTCTGACCGGGCTTGGGGCGCAAGATCCTGGCCATGAGGAAGCCGACCTCGGTCGGTGTGAAGAACTCCCCCGCGCTCTGGCCGGACCCCTCGGCGAACTTGCGGAGGAGGTACTCGTATGCACGACCGAGGAAGTCGGGTTGCACATCGGCGAGGCCGAGTCGGTAGCGCGGATCCGAGAACGTCTCGACGACACCGTTGAGTTTGGCGGGGTTGATGTCTCGCTCGCCATTGCGCTCGGCCGCGAAGTCGACGACGTCGATGACCCCAGCCAACGTCGGGTTGTAGCGGACGACGGCACGCACCGCCTTGGTCAGGTGCTCGCCGATGTCGCGGGGGCGGGTCGAGCGACCGCGCTCGTCGTCCGGCCAGTCGTACTGGGCGCGACCACTGATGATTGCCCACCGAGACTCGGGCGGGAGGTAGAAGCGGAGGAGACTGTGATCGTTGTCGGCGATCTCGATGGCGACGTCGCGGTCGCCGTACTCCTCGGCGAGGCGGTCGATCTCGTCGTCGAAGACGTCGGATAGGCGCTTCAGAAACAACAGCGGGAGCAGGTAGTCCTTGAACTTCGGCGCATCCTTCTCCCCGCGAATCGAGCAGGCCGCCTCCCAGAGCATCTGCTCCATCGGCTTGGTGGTCGGGGTCGCCGACTTGGCCTGTCGACCACGCCGACGGCTTACAACCGCGCCGCCGGCGACCGGGCCCTCATCCGGATCGACGCCGGCCTCTTCGGCCAGCGCCGTGATCTTGGCCAGCTGTGCCCGCTGCGGGTTGTTGGCTCCGCCCTCCCACCTGTTGACCGTCGCGAACGAGACGCCGAGGCGCTCGGCAAGCTCGGCTTGGGTCAGGTCGAGCGTTGCACGGATGGCCTGGAGGAGCGCTGGCACCGGCGAGACATCTGTCATGTCTGTTATGTTTGCACAGTGATATGACAGGCGCAAGTACTTAGCGATTCGTGTCGTGCTGAGAGTCTGAGCGCGGCGGCAGGGATCTGGACTGGATGCTCCAGCGGCTCGGTTGTTGCCGCCGGCACATCGACTCCTTAGGCAACCCCGTGCACGTACTCCGCCTCAATCGCGCTTCCCCTCGCACTCTCGCCCTCACCATCCATCGCCAACCACCAACGGCTCCCAGATCTCCCCTCCCGATCGCCCCTTCTCACCCCCTCCAGAAGCGGCACGCATGCTACGAAGTTCCGTAGGGCAGGAGACCTGATCAGCCGCCTGACCTGCGGTTTCACGGTTACCGATGGTTGTTGAGGGAGGTGGTTCGGGTGCACGGCGGGCTGAAGATCTACCGCGGTGCGGCGGCCGCCGCTCGGCACTATGTCGAGGCCGATCGCTCCCGAGCTGACGACTACTACCTCGCCGAGGGCAGCGGCGTAGCGATGCACTTCGCCGCCACTCCCGACGGCGTCGAGCGCCGAGCCGACATGGACGGCGAGACCTACGAGCGGTGGGTTGCCGGATACGACATCGGTTTCGACAAGCTCAACCAGCGAATGCCGCCGAAGGGCAGGCTTCGGAGGGACGACAAGGGCGTCCGGTTCGTTGAAGTCACGGTGAACGGGCCGAAGACCTGGTCGCTCGCGGCCGCGCTGCACCCCGAGATCGCCGAGGCATACGACGCCGCCCAGATGGCCGCTGCCAAGGAGATCATCGGCTGGCTCGCTTCGCACGCGACGACACGCGTCGGGCCTCGGGACCGGCAGGTGCAGGTGCCGGTCGAGCAGATCGAAGCGGCCGTCGTACGCCACTTCACGTCACGGGCCGGCGACCCCCACCGGCATCTGCACCTCCAGATCAACTCGCGAGTTTTCGCTGCCGGCGCCTGGCGAGGACTCCACACGGTCGGGGTTCGCGACAGCCTGGAGGCGATCAACGGGATCGGGCACGCGGCGGTGATGACCAACCCGGCGTTCCGGGAGGCGCTCGCGAGGCACGGCTTCGAGGTCGACGCCGAGACGGGCGAGGTCGTCGAGCTGGCGCCGTACACGGGAGCGTTCAGCGCACGGGCGAAGCAGATCGAGGCCAACATCGACACCTACGAGGCCGAGTGGCGCTCCGAACATCCCGGCGAGGAACCCGGGCCGGCGCTGCGGCAGGCATGGGATCGGCGAGCGTGGGCCGACGCGCGGCCGGACAAGGTGGTGCCGACGAACGGTGAGGAACTGCGGCACCGCTGGATGGAGGAGTTGCACGAACTCCGCTACGTCCCTCCGGCGCCAGGCGCTCCGCTACCCGTGTTGCGGACGGGCGCCGTCGACCGTGACGGCGTCGTCGAGCTGGCTCTCGTCCGGCTGGGCTCACGTCGCTCGGCGTGGAACGCGGCCGACGCCCGGGGTGAGGTCGAGCGGATCATCGCCTCCGGCGGAGGCGTGGTCGACGGGGCCGTGCGCCGTGAGTTGGCAGAGGATCTGACCGCTCGCGTCGTCGCCGCATCGCGCCCGCTACTCCCCCGACCGGACGTGCCCGAGCACGTGCGATCGTTCACCTCGGTCGACGTGCTGGCCGTCGAGCACGAGATCGTCGACCGCCTTGCGACTCGTGCCGAGGCCAAGACGACCACCGTGATCGAGGGCGCGGCCGGGGCCGGCAAGACCGCCCGTATCGCGGCAAGCCGCGAGCGCGCGATCGCGGCCGGGCGTCGGATGGTCGTGGTGACCCCGACTCTCAAGGCGGCCCAGGTCGCAGAGGGCGCGATCGGCGCGGCGTCGTACTCCGCAGCCTGGCTGCTCCACCAGCACGGCTTCCGCTGGGACGAGGACGGTCGGTGGAGTCGAGGCGACTCCGTGCCCGACGTCAGCGCCCGACTGCGTCGAGGCGACCTGCTCGTCGTCGACGAGGCGGGCATGGTCGATCAGGACACTGCCCGCGCGCTACTCCGCCTGGCCGACGAGACCCAGGCGCTCGTGATGCTGGTCGGCGACCGCCATCAACTCCCGGCCGTCGGCCGTGGCGGGGTCTTGGATCTGGCGATCAGGTACGCACCCGATCGGGTGCAACAGCTCGACGGCGTACGCCGGTTCGTCGATCCGGAGTATGCGCAGTTGTCGTTGCAGATGCGCGCCGGGTCCCGGCCCGGCGAGGTCTTTGATCAGCTGGTGGCTCGCGGGGAGATCGTCATCCACGCGAGCGATGTCGAGCGGACGCAGCGACTCGCTGCCGAAGCCAGCGTCGGCAAGCTCGTCGTCGCCGACACCCGCGAACAGGTTGGACGGGTCAACACCTTCGCGCACGGGATCCGCAAGGCGACCGGTGAGGCCGACGAGCAGGTGCTGACCGCGGCAGGTGAACGGCTCGGCGTCGGCGACACCATCGCGACCCGGCGCAACGACCGCGATGCCGACGTCGCGAACCGCGAGGTGTGGACCGTCGTCTCGTGCGATCGCGGCGCGCTCACCGTCAGGGGCGATGCGGGGACGCGCGTATTGCCGCCCGAATACGTGCGCCGCGATGTCGAGCTCGCCTACGCCACGACCGCCTATGGCGCGCAAGGCGTCACTGTCACTGAGAGCCATGTGCTGGTCGGCGAGCACAGCGGAGCCGCGTCGGCGTACGTCGGGCTGACACGCGGCCGCGAGCGAAACGTCGCGCACCTCGTCGCCGAATCCGTCGAGGATGCGCGCAAGCAGTGGTGCGACGTGTTCAGCCGGGACCGTGCCGACCTCGGGCCGGCCCACGCACGGGAGGCGGCGGCCGAGGCGATCGAGCGGTACGGACCGATGAAGCCCCGGCGAACGCCGGCGCCCAGGAGACGCCCGGAGCCGGACATCACCTATCGGCCGCCGTCGGTGTCATCCAGCGGCCCAGGCCTGGGCATGTAGACACCGCAGCGACAAGAGTGCGAACTACCGTCGGTCGTCTGCGGCATGATTGACATGTTCCTGCCCGCCCACGAGAGGAGCTCGTCGTGACCGCACTTGCCGTCGATCGGTCCGCCGTCGACAAGTTCGAAGCCCCTCTGTACACGCTCGCCGAGGCCGCGCGGTACCTCGACGTGAACGACGGCACGTTCCGGACGTGGGCGCGCGGCTACGAGATGCGAGACAGCAAGCGGATCGTCCGGGGCAAGCCAGTCATCACCGCTCTTGGTGCTTCAGGTCAACGGGGCCCCGCCATCCCATTCGTCGGGCTGGCCGAGGGTTACGCCCTCTCAGCAATCCGCAAGGCTGGCGTTCCGCTCCAACGGATCCGCCCGGCGCTTGATCGGCTGGAGCGGGAGTTCGGCATCCACAACGCTCTCGCGTCGCAGCGGCTCTACACCGACGGTGTGGAAGTTCTCTACGACTACACGCAGCAGCTCGAGGACGACCTGCCCGCCTCACGGCGTGACCTGGTGGTCGTGCGCGACGGACAGGGAGTCTTCGCCGAGGTGGTGCGGGAGTACCTCAAGCGAATCACCTGGGGAGCTGACGGTTATGCGGTCGCCATTCCGCTGCCCGGATACGCCCAAGCCGAGGTCGTCGCCGATATCCGCCGGGGCTTCGGCCAGCCGACATTCAGGCACGGCGGGGCACGGGTAGAGGACGTGCTGAGTCTGTTCTACGCGGGCGAATCTGCGGCGACCGTGGCCGCGGAGTTCGGACTCAGCGTGACTGAGGTGGAAGACGCCATCCGAGTCGACAAGAGCTGACGGAGCGATGCGTGGAGTCGCCTCACTTCTTCGTCGACCGAAGCTTGGGACGGATCGAGGTTCCACGCCTCCTGCGTGAGGGACGGATGGGAGCTGACGACTCTCGCCGAGCACTACGGCGAGAAGACGGGGCAGGGTGTCGACGAGGGCGACTGGCTGAGTGTCGCTGGCGAGCATGGCTGGCCAGTGCTCATGAAGGACACCCGGATCCGACGGACGACTTCCGAGCGAGAAGCTCTGGTGAACGCGGGCGTCCGTGCCTTCTGCATCTCCTCGGGCAATCTCACCTCGGCCGTCATGGCTGAGTACTTCATCAAGCACCGGGCCGCCATCTGGCGCGCAACCTCCAGCGACATCCCGGGGATCTGGATCGTGTCCAAGACCGCCGTGCGGCCGACCGAGCTCTGACGCCAGGAACGCGGCGCCGATGGCGGATCGCGAGTTCCATCCGCCGACCCCGAGCAGTCCGGGTCTCGCCCCGTAGCCGGCTGCTGTGATTCCGCCTCAGCCCATTCGCCACAGCCTGATCAACTGCTACCCTACCTCGAGCCTGTCGTCATAGGGCTCGACCGTGACGCCGACGACGCACCCGGAGCCGCTCGGTGCCAGCACAACGGTGTGGCCGTTGCCCAAGTCCGCCCACCTCCGCGCGAACGCGACTCCAGCGTTCCACGTGGCCGGTGCGGAGGGGTGGCGCGACGTAGCCAACTGAGTGGCGAGCCGTTCGGCAACCTTGGCGACGGTCGTTGCCGGTTTCATTCCGTCGCCGCCCGCCGTCGGCGCTGGCGGCCGCGGGTCGAAACGCGTCCGGATGAACCGCACCCGCGGCTCCTTCGGAGCCGGTGCCCTCCTTGGCACTGCTTCGTGTCCGCGGACCCACGCTTCCGCCGTGAACGAGTCGTCCCCTCGGCTCAGGATCCGCGCGGTGTCCGGGTGGGTTGGTCCCCGCGCGATCACAATCGGCCACTTCCACGCTTCGCGCACCGCGTCCGGTAGGTCGAGCTCCCCCCACACGTCGACCAGGAGGGGGCCGTCGATCCAGCGGATCATCTCCTCGGGCGAGCCACCTTGGAGCAACTGCTCGTAGACGCCCTTGCGCTGCGCGCGGTCGTGCATGTCCCACTGGCGCATCGGCCCGTCGCCGATGAGGTCGGGGAACGCCAGGATCGCGAAGCAGTCGGGCGTCTCGACGTGCCAGAGGGTGCTCGGCACCCAGAAGTGCCCGACTCCGGGCGCTTCGTGCTCGACCCAGTCGATGAGCCGGCGCAGGTTGAGGTCGCAACCCGCGGCCTCGAGGATCCGCGCCGCGACCTTGAGCGTGGGCGACTTCAGACCTCGTTCGTACGCCGACATCGTCGCCTGCGACGTACCGGATCTGGCGGCGAGCTCGGCCTGCGTCAGGCCGCTGGCTCGTCGTGCGACTTCGATCAGGTACGCCCGATCCATTTCGCGACGATATCCGATCGAACGTATTTGGCTTTGCGCGCGGCACCGCCTTCACACCTACCTGTCGCCCACGAACCTCGCGGGCCAACGCCTGACAGGCCGAAGCACTGGCTACCGAGGTGCAGCAGTCGCCCACGAACCTCGCGGGCCAACGCCTGACAGGAGGAACCATGAACAGCAACACCCACGACGTCCCCTTCCACGCTCGCCACGACGACGAGCTCCTCACCCTCGATGACGTCGCCGAGATCCTGCGGACCCCGGTCAACACCGTGCGCTGGTGGCGCCAGGAGGGCACCGGCCCGGAGTTCTTCAAGATCGGCCGGCGGCTGTACACGACCGTCGGCGACCTACGGACCTTCATCCGCACCCAGCGGCTCGCCTCCCAGCCCGTCATCGGCAAGCCGAAGGCGGTGTGAGCCATGCACTGGCCGCCGGATGCCTCGGACGACACGGACCCGCGGCACGTCTTCCTCGACGCCAGCGACGTGATGGCGCGGTACGGCTGGGGCAAGACGAAGGGCTACCAGAACCTCAAGGACCGGACGTTGGTCCCGGCTCCGGTGATGACGCACCCGGACCGGTGGCGGCTCGATCAGCTGCTGGCCTGGGAGGAGAGGCGGATGGAGCTGGCTGAGGCTGCACTCGACGCTCTCGTCGCGTCCGAGCGGGAGTCGATCGCTATCACCGACCTGCTCCCCCAGCCAAAGCGACGCCGGTCCGCTTGACCCATCAGGGCCGTAAGGCGGCGACCGACTCGACGAGGCCGTCACGTTCGAGCATTGCCAGGACATCAGCGAACGTTGCCGGAGGGTTGCGTCGGGAGTCCGCGATCCGCTGAACCGCCCCGTAGACCGAGTCGCGGCTCAAGTCGATCTGATCGAGGATGAAGTCGTCGGCCGATTTCGCCTCCATGTCCCACTTCTCCAGCACGTTGGGCGGAAAGTCCTTCAGGTTGTGCGTCAGGATCACTTGGGCGCGGGCCTTGATCGCTGCCGCGAGGACGTGGCGGTCGCCGGGGTCCGGCAGGTCGAGGGCGTCGACCAGGGGCTCGTAGCCCGTCACGAGGCAGTCGCGGACCGCGCGGTTCATCAGGTCGCGCGTCCGGGCCAGTCGCTGCGGATCGAGGTCGGGCCGATTCATGACCAGGTTGTTGAAGACCTCATCGAGGATCTGGTCGGTCCATTTCGCCTGGACCAGTCCCGCTTGAGCGACGCGGATCAGCAGGTCCCGGAGCGTGCTCGGGTAGAGCACGTTGGCGTCGTAGAGGACGACGAACGACACCTCAGAGAAGGCCCATCTCTTGGTTGAGCCGGGTCAGCTCGTCTGCGGCCTGACGCCGCTCCTGGTCGTCGCGTGCCATGTAGGCCATCAGCGACTGCGCCTTGATCCGCCGGTGCTTGCCCACCTTCCGGTAGTCGATCTCACCAGCATCGAGCAGGCCGATGAGGAACGGCCGGCTGACGTTGAGCAGTTCCGCCGCCTGCTGGGTGGTCAGCTCGGCGTGAGCAGGCACCACCGACACCCCCTGCCCCGCAGCCATGTGCGCCAGCACCTGGGCGAGGAGCTCCACGGCACCGCGCGGAACAACGAGGGTCTCCTCAGGGTCGTCGGCGACCACGAGCCGGATGATGCTGTCGGCGTGCTCGGCCAGGTAGCTCTTGACGTGGGGCAGCGCCTCGACAGCGGTCTTGATGTCGGACTCGTCAGGCTGTACGGGCGTGAGTGCCAAGGCGGTCATGGCGTCTCCTCTCCTGAGGGACCATTATTCGCAATATTCGAAGCAAACGCAATAGTCGCGGCAACCCCGCATACGCCTCGTCGTCCGAGCATGAGAGGTTCTAGTCATTTGGCCCCTGCCACATCCTCCTGTAGCACGGCGTGCCCTGAGGCCGGGGCGGCACTCCGGCTGCGTCATGATGTCGCGGTGCGAACCAAGGATCTGGATCGACTCCACGCAGAGATTCGCCGGGCAAGTCGTGGCCCGGCAGAGGAGTATGCCGATGCCCTGGAACGCGCCATCGCGCTGTGTGAGGACGACCCGGCTGCAGCGGACTACCTCGACGTTGTCGATCTCCATAGCGAGCTGGCTGAGGCCTACGACCGGCTCGGCCGGGTCGAGGAGGCGCTGCGGGAGGCAGACCTGCTGGTGGAGCTGGGATACAGGAGTCAGCCGGATCCTCGCTGCCGCCGCGCAGAGATCCTGACCAGGCACGGCCGGCTCTCGGAGGCCGCCGAGATCTGGGATGCGGTCGCAGCAGACACCCCCGACGACGTGTGGGTCTACAACAACGCCGGCCTGGAGTACGGCGCGATCGACGAGCACGAACTGGCCCTCCCGTGGTTGACGCGCGGACTCGAACTGGCGATCCGCAGCGGCGACCCGGAGCGGCTCGTGGGGCAGCTCCGAGACCTTCGTGCCGAGGCACTGGCCAAGCTGGGCCGCGCGCCGGATGAGCTCCAGAGGGCGGCGCCCGCGGTTGCAAAGCCCGAGCGGCGCGGGAGTCCGGCGACGGCTCGCGACTCGTCCACCCTGCCGCCTGTCGCACTGGCCTGGTTGCCCGCCGACGAGTACGCCGAGTGGCCCCAACGCTGGCCGGACCTCGCCGACAGCCCGTTGATGCACGACGAGAACGGCAAACCGGTCACCCATGCCGTCTACTGCCGACGCATGGAAGGGCGACTCCGAGATCACGCCGAGGCCGGCATGTCGCGACTCTCCGTGGTGCCAGTCCGGTCTGACGAGTTCGTCCCCTGGGTGGCCGAGAACGCGCCGGACGAGCACGACCCATCGCAGCTGCGAGCCCAGTACGCCGCCCATGTCTCGCGCGACCCGTCACGTGCAATCTCCTGGCCGCCAGGACGCAACGATCCCTGCTGGTGCGGCTCGGATCGCAAGTTCAAGAAGTGCTGCGGTGCGCCGGGCACCCAGGGGTTCGAGTGAGGACGACCAGGCTTCGCGTCACGATGCGCCACGTCGAGCCCAGAGTCGAGCGGGTCATCGACGTGCCAACAGCGATCACCCTCGACGAACTCCACGAGGTCCTGCTGGTCGCCATCGGCTGGACCGACTCGCACTTGCACCAGTTCCGCACTGACGATGCGGTCTACACGATCCCCTTCGAGGAGTTCGACGAGGATGACGAGGTCGACGAGCGCGGCGTACGCCTGTCCACGCTGCCAACCCGCTTCGTCTACGCTTACGACCTCGGCGACGGGTGGCTGCACGACGTCGAGGTTCTGGGCCGAGGCGACGACCGGCCGGGCTGCGTGTACGGCGAAGGCGCCTGCCCGCCGGAGGACTGCGGCGGCGTCGGCGGCTACGCCGACCTGCTCGACGCCCTGGCCGATCCACGCCACCGAGAGCACGAGTCCATGCGGACGTGGACGGGCGACCGCCTGAAGCCGTTCGACCAAGAGGCGACATCGCAGCGAGTCCGCGACGCAGTCGGCGCCGTACCCGAGAGCGTCCGCATCGTGCTGGACCTGCTCGCGAATGGCGTCAAACTCACCCCTGGTGGCCGGCTGCCCCGAACAGTGGTCCGCGCCGTGCAGGAACAGCGCCCCGGCTGGAATCCGATGGGACGACCCGCCTCGATCGAGGAGGACCTGCTCCCGCTGGCCCTCCTGCACGACCTGTTGCGACACGTGCGGTTGGTGCGCCTCGTCAACGGCGTCCTGCGCCCCACGAAGGCGGCAGCCGACGAGCTCGAGACCGTACGTCGCCTCAGGTCCTGGTTCGGCGAAGGCGCGTTCCACACCATGATCGCGGAACGTGCCGTGGCATTGGTCGCGGCCCGCGGCCCGCTTCAGGTCACCGAGCTCGCCGCCGAAGTCCACCCCCTGCTCGGCCACGGGTGGAGCCGCGGCGGGAAGCCCATCACCACCCGTGACGTGGAGGACGAGCTCCGTCATCTTGCGCACCAGCTCCAGGCGCTGGACCTCATCGCCCGCACCCGAGCAGAATGGTCCCCCGGACCATCGGCTCGCTCGCTGCTACCGGGCGCGAACCTGCTCGCCGACCTTCTCTGATCGGCTGCCACTGGGTCGCCAGTGATGGGGCCAAAGTGATGCACGAGAGTGATGCACGAAGCCCCGGAATCGGTGTCCAACGGCGGCATTCGCCGATCCGACACGAACCGCGACTAGGCCGCTGACCTGCGGTTTCGCTGATTTCCGTCGACAGCCGCCAACCGGTCAACGTCGTGGCACCAGTGGCAGGCGGCGTACCCGACACTCAGCAGGATCGGCACACCCCTGCGTCTGGCTTCCGCGAAGGCCTCCGGGCCCCACTCCCACCAATCCACGGGGTTTTCCGCGTGTTGGAGCAGGTAGGGGCTTGTCGCCGAAGCCAGTCGGTTGGCCATCAAAAGCTCCCATCCAGTGACGCTGACACCAATCGCCTCA
>WBZL01001723.1_pt1 | contig 22277 bp, 24 predicted proteins | sample 5204291 | NCBI WGS metagenome assembly WBZL01 (sample SAMN12344345, study PRJNA552823) | activated sludge metagenome | biome: Activated sludge suspended growth; feature: Nitrification reactor; material: Wastewater; isolation source: activated sludge from nitrification reactor of wastewater...
CACAGAAAGATATTTTCGAGACGCCGGGCGGAACTGGCGTGGGTGCGGGGCTACCCTGTGTTCGCCACAGTTGAAATGCGCGCGGCGAGCGTTTAACCCTCGCTGTCGACAAGGTGTTCATCGGGCGACAGGAGAGCGGCGCGTGGATCCGAAAAGCGAACACGACGCCCAATCGGCGCGCAAGCGCGGCTCCGGCGTCAGGATTGTCTATGAACTCCTGCGGGACGAGATCATCGACCTTTCGCTGCCACCGGGCAGCCCGATCGACGAGGTCCAGCTTGCCGAGAGGTTCGGCATGTCGCGGACGCCGATCCGCGAGGCGCTGGTTCGCCTTGCGGGGGAGGGGCTGGTGGAAAACCTGCCCAACCGGTCCACGATCGTCTCGAACATCGACTTCGTGAACCTGCACACGTTCTTCGATGCGATGACGCTCATGTACCGCGTGACGACGCGGCTCGCCGGTCAGTACCACCGGCCCGAGGACCTCGAGACCATCCGGAAGCATCAGGCGCGGTTCGCCGCCGCTGTCGCCGCGGCCGATGCGCTCGCCATGATCGCGGCCAACCGCGATTTCCATGCCGCGGTCGCCGAGGCGGGGCGCAATCCCTATTTCACCGGCCTCTTCCTGCGGCTCCTGGACGAGGGACGTCGCATCCTGCGGCTCTACTACCAGTCCTTCGACGACCGGCTTCCGCAGGAATACGCCACCGAGCATGACGGGATCATCGCGGCCATCGCGGCCCGCGACGTCGACCTTTGCGACCGTCTCGCGCGTGCCCACGCGGATCAGATCGTCCGGCAGATTCAGGCCTTCGTCGCGCGTGACCAGCGACAGGACATCGCGCTCTGACCGGCGTCCGGTTTTTGTGTCGACAAATAAAATGCAAAGGCTAATATGCCCGCAGATTCGGCTGCCGCAGTGATCGTGCCGAACCCGGAGAATGAGGAGCCGCAACATGGACACCGCGATTTTCACAGGCGTAATTCCCGCGCTCATGACGCCTTGCAGGGCGGACCGAACGCCCGACTTCGACGCCCTTGTCCGCAAGGCTGGAGAGCTTATTTCGGCGGGCATGTCGGCGGTGGTCTATTGCGGGTCGATGGGGGACTGGCCGCTCCTGACCGACGCGCAACGGATGGAAGGCGTGGAGCATCTGGTGCAGGCCGGGTATCCCGTGATCGTCGGCACCGGCGCGGTGAATTCCGCCGCGGCGGTGGCCCATGCCGCGCACGCTCAGAAGGTCGGGGCCGCCGGCCTCATGGTGATCCCGCGGGTCCTGTCGCGCGGCAACTCGCCCGTCGCGCAGCGCCACCATTTCAAGGCGATCCTCTCGGCGGCACCCGACCTGCCCGCGGTCATCTACAACAGCCCCTACTACGGGTTCGAGACCAAGGCGGATCTCTTCCTGGCGCTCAGGGCGGAGCATCCGAACCTCGTCGGGTTCAAGGAGTTCGGCGGGGCCGAGGCGATGACCTACGCGGCCGAGCACATCACCAGCGCCGATGAAAGCGTGATCCTGATGGCGGGCGTCGACACCGGCGTCTACCACGGCTACGTGAAGTGCGGAGCGACGGGAACGATCACCGGCATCGGCAACGTCCTCCCGACGGAGATCCTGCATTTCGTGGCACTCGCCAAGGCGGCCGCCGCGGGCGATCTGGACGCCCGCCAGCGCGCGCGCGAACTGGGCGAGGCACTCGAGGTGCTGTCCTCCTGGGACGAGGGGACCGACCTCGTGCTCTACTACAAGCACATGATGGTGCTTCAGGGCGACCCCGAGTACACGCTCCACTTCAACCCGACCGACGCGCTGACGCCGAGCCAGCGGGCCTGGGCGGAGACGCAGCTCCACCAGTTCCGGACCTGGTACGCGGAGTGGAGCAGGCTGCCGGGCGCGGTGCAGAAATTCCGGGCCTGAGCCTGTTGCAGAACCCGTGACGCCCCCCGAACGGGGGGCGCGCCGCCGCTCTGGCCGCCGCCGTCAGTCCACCGCATCGAGGCCGCGCGCAAGCAGCCGGTCGAGCTGCTCCGCCTCGGCCTCGGTCAGGGTGACGCCCTCGCTCAGGGCGCGGGCCCGGGCGGCGAACCTCCGTTCGGAAGGCAGGCGGGCACCCTGGCCCTTGATCGCCTCGAACAGACGCTCGGCGCGGGCGAAGGGGTCGCCCCGGCGCCCGGCTGCGAAGGCCGCGGGGGAGAGCGCGAGGATCAGTTCGCCGTGCATCGGCGCCAGCGTCGTGGCGCCGAGGATGTCGAGCACCTCGGGGCTGGTCAGGTCGCCGATCATCACGCCCGCGAGAAGCTCGATCATCGTGCCGATGGCGGAGCCCTTGTGACCCCCGAAGGGCAGCATGGCGCCGGCAAGCGCGGCGGCCGGATCGGTCGTCGGTTGCCCGTCGGCGTCGATGGCCCAGCCTTCGGGCAGGGGCTGTCCCGCGCGCCGGTGCAACTCGATCTCGCCGCGCGCCACGACCGAGGTGGCGAAGTCGAAGACATAGGGCGGCTGTCCGGGGCGGGGCCAGCCGAAGGCGATGGGATTGGTGCCGAGCAGCGGGCTTTTCCCGCCCGTCGGCGCGACCGAGGCATAGCTCGGGCACATCACCAGCCCCGCGAGCCCGTGGTCGGTGATCGCCTCCACCTCCGGCCAGAGCGCGGCGAAATGGGTGCAGTCGTTGACTACAAGCGCCGCGAGCCCGAGTTCCCGCGCGCGCTCGGCCAAGAGCGGAAGCCCCATGTCGAAGGCAGGGTTGGAGAAGCCGCCCCGCGCATCGACCCTGACAATTCCCCGGCTCGTCGAGGCTGCGATCTCGGGGCGTGCGTCGCCCCGGACCTTGCCGGCCTTCAGCGTGCGCAGACTGCCCTCGATGCGGTAGATGCCATGCGACTTGCAGCCGTCGCGTTCGCCCGCGGTGATCACGCGGGCGAGCGCCGTCGATTGAACGTCGTTCATCCCCGCGCGCCGGAGAATTGCCTCGACCCGGTCCTGAAGGGCCGGGACGGAGAGTGTCTGGCTCATGCGCTGCCTCCTGTTGCCGTCACATCGGGATGGTCGGCCTACTGCATACATGATGTGCACAGGCAGGCAAGTCGGTTCCGGAAACGGCGGGCCGCACCGGTGTGCCCGAACCGTCGCCCCGGATGTCGGGCGGGTATCTTGTATAATTCTTGTATATTTCGATTGATTTGTCGCGGCGCAGGCAGGATAGTCTGAACATGAGGGAATCATAATCTTCAACCCAGGGAGTGAACCATGAAGACATCGATCCTTGCCGCTTGGGCCATCGCCGCGACGGCTGTCGCCCTGCCCGCGCAGGCCGACAAGCTCGACGACATCATCGCTTCGGGCACGCTGCGCTGCGCCGTCGTGCTCGACTTCCCGCCGATGGGCTCGCGCGATGCGCAGAACAATCCGATCGGATTCGACGTCGACTACTGCAACGATCTCGCCGCGGCGCTCGGCGTCACGGCCGAGGTCGTCGAGACCACCTTCCCGGAGCGGATCCCGGCGCTGATGTCCGGCAATGTCGACGTTGCCGTCGCCTCCACCTCCGATACGCTGGAGCGGGCCAGGACGGTCGGATTCACGATCCCCTACTACTCCTTCGAGAATGCCGTCGTGGCCAACGAGAAGGTCGAGATGAGCGACTGGGAAGGCATGAAGGGCAAGGTCGTGGGCGCTACCGCGGGCACCTACGAGGCGATCTGGCTCGAAGGCAAGGTGAAGGAATGGGGCGAGGGCGAGTTCCGTCCCTACCAGAACCAGGCCGACGTCTTCCTGGCGCTGAGCCAGGGTCAACTCGACGCAACCGTCTCGACCGTCGAGGTCGCCGAGGCCAACGTCAAATCGGGCAACTTCCCCGGCATCAAGATCGTCGACAAGGCGCCGATGGTGCCGGACTACGTGGCGCTGATCACGCTGCGCGAGGAATACGGCCTGATCAACTACATGAACCTGTTCATCAACCAGCAGGTCCGCACCGGCCGCTACGCCGAGCTCTACAAGAAGTGGGTCGGCGAAGGCGAACCCGCCGATCTCACGATCAAGGGCGTCTATCGCTGAGGTAGGCTTCCCCGGGTGATGCGGGTATGATCCCGCATCACCCCATGTCCGCGGGCAGGCACGGTCATGTTCAACTACAACTTCCGCTGGGGACAGGCGCTCAACTCGCTTCCGCAGATGCTGGAAGGGGCGCTCGTCACGATGGAGATCGCCATCCTCTCGATGGCCGTCGGAATCGTGGTCGCGATTGTCCTGACCGTGTTCCGGCTCTCGGGCCGGCGGCTCCTTGCCGCGGTGGCGACCACCTGGGTCGAGATCGCGCGAAACACGCCCGCGCTCTTCCAGATCTACATGGTGCACTTCGGGCTCGGCAGCTTCGGCATCCACCTGTCGCCCTATCTCTCGCTCCTCATCGGCATCACCTTCAACAACGCGGGCTACCTGGCCGAGAACTTCCGGGGTGCGCTGAAGGCGATCCCCGACACCCAGGCCCGCGCCGCGCGCTCGCTCGGCATGTCCGCCGGGCAGGCCTTCGGCAGCGTGGTCATGCCGCAGATGCTGCGGATTTCCTTCCTGCCGATGACGAACCAGATGGTCTGGGCGATCCTGATGACGTCGCTCGGTGCCGTCGTGGCGATGAACACCGACCTTTACGGCGTCACGAGCGAGTTGAACGCGCGGACCTTCCGCACCTTCGAATTCTTCGCCATGGCAGCGGTGATCTTCTACCTGATCACCAAGGTGATCACCCTCACGGCCCGCCTGCTCGCGGCGCGGCTGTTCCGGTACTGAGAGGGGGCGATGTTCGATACCGCACTGACCGCAAACGACCTTGTCTTCCTCGCCAAAGGGGCGGGGATGACCCTGATCGTCACCGGCATCTCGGTCCTGTTCGGCACGCTGCTCGGCATCCTCTTCGGCGTCTTCCGCTACCAGGTCGGCCCGTGGTGGGCCGCGCCCCTGACCTTCGTTCTCGACGTCTTCCGCTCCATCCCGCTGCTGATCCAGCTGGTTCTGGCCAATGCCTTCGTCACGACCGTGCTCGGCATCCGGGTCTCGGGGTTCACGATCGCCTGCGGGGTGCTGTCGCTCTACACGTCGGCCTACTGCGCCGAGATCGTGCGCGGCGGGATCGAGTCGGTGCCGCAGACCCTGCGCCGCGCCGCGCGGTCGCTCGGCATGACCTGGGGCCAGGACATGCGTTCGATCGTCCTGCCGCTGGCCACGAGGGTCGCGCTGCCGTCGTGGATCGGGCTCGCGCTCGGCGTCATGAAGGATTCGGCGCTGGTGTTCATCGTGCAGGTCGTCGAGCTGCTGAAATCGACGCAGATCCTGATCACGCGCCTGCAGGAACCGCTGTTCCTGCTGATGATCTGCGGCCTGTTCTACTTCGTCATCTCCTTCCCCGTCGCACGGCTCGGCGGGTACCTCGAAAGACGGTGGTCCAATGATTGAGATCGAGAACGTCCGCAAGTCCTTCGGCCCGCTCGAAGTTCTCAAGGGGATCAACCTCACGGTCCAGAAGGGCGAGGTTCTTACCGTCATCGGGGGATCGGGTTCGGGCAAGTCGACACTTCTGACCTGCATCAACGGGTTGGAACCGATCGACTCCGGACGCATCGTCGTCGACGGGATCGAGGTCCACGCCAAGACGACCGACCTCAACAAGCTGCGCCGGAAGATCGGGATCGTCTTCCAGCAGTGGAACGCCTTCCCGCATCTCACGGTGATCGAGAACGTCATGCTGGCACAGGTGAAGGTGTTGAAACGGTCAAAGGCCGAAGCCGAGGCCGAGGCGGTCCGGCAACTGAAACATGTCGGGCTGTCCGACAAGCTGAACGTCTACCCCTCGCGGCTCTCGGGTGGGCAGCAGCAGCGGATGGCGATTGCCAGGGCGCTCGGCATGTCGCCGGACTACATGCTCTTCGACGAGGTGACCTCGGCGCTTGACCCGCAACTCGTGGGCGAGGTGCTCGACACGCTGAGGATGCTGGCCTCGGAAGGCATGACGATGATCTGCGTCACGCACGAGATGAAGTTTGCCCGGGAGGTATCTGATCGGGTGGCATTTTTCGACAAGGGTGTGATGGCGGAGATCGCGCCGCCGGAAGAGTTGTTCGGGGCGCCGAAGGATCCGGAGTTGCGGAAGTTCCTGGCGGCCACGCACTGAGACCGGATCGGAAATGACAACGCAGGTGATCGTCATCGGGGCCGGGGTCATCGGTCTGTCCATCGCATTGGTGGCACAGGCGCGCGGGCACGTCGTCACCGTCCTCGACCGCGAAGGACCGGCGGCCGGGGCCTCGGCCGGCACGGCGGGGGCCTTCGCGTTTACCGACATCCTGCCGCTCGCCTCGCCGGGTATCCTGCGCAAGGCGCCGAAGTGGCTGCTCGACCCGCTCGGGCCGCTGTCCGTGCCGCCGGCCTATGCGCCGAGGATCGCGCCCTGGATGTTCCGGTTCTGGCGCGCCTGCGCGCCGGCGCAGGTGCGCCGGTCCACCGTCGCCCAGACCGCGCTGATGGACCTCTCGAAGTCCGAGCTCGAACCCTTCATGGAAGCCGCCGGCACGCTCCCGATGCTGCGCAAGGAGGGCAACCTGCAGGTCTACGAGGGCGCTGCCGAGTTCCGCGCCTCGCTGGCCGGCTGGAAGGCGCGGGAGGAACACGGGATCGCTTTCCGCCATCTCGACGCGGCGGGGATGGCGGAAATCCAGCCCGGCCTCAGTCCCCGCTTCACCCACGGCACCTTCACGCCCGGCTGGTATTCCATCGCCGACCCGAAGCTCTACGTCCTCGCCCTGGCCGAGCGGTTCCTGTCCGGAGGCGGGCGGATCGAGCGGGCCGAGGTGGCGGGCCTGCGCCCCGACGGCGACGGGGTGTCGCTTCGGCTCGCCGACGGGAAGGAGCACACCGTGGCGCGCGTGGTCCTGGCCGCCGGCGCACATTCGCACCGGCTTGCGGCACAGCTTGGCGACCGGGTGCCGCTGGAGACGGAGCGCGGCTACAACACCACGCTGCCGCTTGCGGCCTTCGACCTGCGGACGCAGATCACCTTCGGCGGGCACGGCTTCGTCGTCACGCGGCTCTCGACCGGGATTCGCGTGGGCGGGGCTGTGGAACTGGGGGGCCTTTCGCTGCCGCCGAACTTCCGGCGGGCCGAGGCGATGCTGCGGAAGGCGCAGGCGTTCCTGCCCGGTCTCAGGCCCGAAGGCGGCGTTCAGTGGATGGGTTTCCGTCCCTCGCTGCCCGACACGCTGCCGGTCATCGGCCCGTCCCGCGGATCGCCGCATGTGATCCACGCCTTCGGCCACGGCCATCTCGGCCAGACGCAATCCGCCGGCACCGCCCGTCTGGTGGCCGACCTTCTCGACGGGCGGCCGCCGCCGCTCGACCTCACCCCTTTTTCCGCGCAAAGGTTCTGACCCATGGCGACCCATACCTTCTCCTGCATCGACGGCCATACCTGTGGCAATCCGGTGCGCCTTGTCTCGGGCGGCGGGCCGCGTCTGGAAGGGGCGACCATGCTGGAACGCCGGGCGCATTTCCTGCGCGAGTTCGACTGGATCCGCACGGGCCTCATGTACGAGCCGCGCGGGCACGACATGATGTCGGGCTCCATCCTCTATCCGCCGACGCGCCCCGACTGCGACGTCGCCGTGCTCTTCATCGAGACCTCGGGCTGCCTGCCGATGTGCGGCCACGGCACCATCGGCACGATCACCATGGCGATCGAGAACGGCCTCATCACGCCGCGCGAGCCTGGCCGGCTTTCCATCGACGCGCCGGCCGGCAAGGTCGACATCAGCTACCGCCAGGAGGGCCGCTTCGTCGAGGAGGTGCGGCTGACCAACGTGCCCTCGTTCCTCTACGCGGAAGGACTGACGGCCGAGGTGGAGGGTTTGGGCGAGATCGTGGTGGACGTGGCCTATGGCGGCAACTTCTACGCCATCGTCGAGCCCCAGAAGAACTTCCGCGACATGGCAGACCACACCGCGGGCGAGCTGGTCGGCTGGTCGCCGAAGCTGCGCCGGGCGCTGAACGAGAAATACGACTTCGTCCACCCCGAGCATCCGGAAATCCGCGGCCTCAGCCACATCCAGTGGACGGGTGCGCCGACCGTCGCGGGGGCGCACGCGCGCAACGCGGTGTTCTACGGCGAAAAGGCCATCGACCGCAGCCCGTGCGGCACCGGCACCTCGGCACGGATGGCCCAGCTTGCCGCCAAGGGCAGGCTGCGCCCCGGCGACGAGTTCTGGCACGAGAGCATCATCGGCTCGATCTTCAAGGGACGGGTGGAGGCGGCCACGACGGTTGCCGCCCGCGATGCGATCGTTCCGAGCATCGCGGGCTGGGCGCGGATGACAGGCTACAACACCATCTTCATCGACGACCGCGATCCCTTCGCGCACGGGTTCGTGGTGAAATGACCCAAAGCGCCCGCTTCATCCTTCCCGGCCGGGCCGTCGGAGAGATCCTCGCCAGCTCCGAACCGCTCAGCTTCTGGGGCGGGGTCGACCCGGCCACGGGCCGGGTGATCGACGTGCATCACCCTCTGGCGGGGCAGTCCATGGCCGGGCGCATCCTCGTCATGCCCGGCACGCGCGGATCCTGCACCGGATCGGGCGTCCTTCTCGACATGGCGCTGAACGGCCATGCCCCGGCGGCGCTGGTCTTTGCCGAGCCCGAGGACGTGGTGACCCTCGGCGCGATGATCGCGGCGGGCATGTTCGGCAAGCCGCTGCCCGTCCTGCGCCTGACGCCGGAGGCGCATGCCCGGCTGGCCAAGGCCAAGCGCGCCCGCATCACCGAGCAAGGGCTGGAGGCCGACGGCCTGACGCTCGCCGTCGCCCCCCAGGCCACCGGAGCGTTGGAGCTGACCGACCATGAGCGCGCCATGCTGGACGGTGCAGAAGGCGAAGCCACGGCGCAGGCCATGCGCATCCTCTGCGCCATGGCGGTGAACCAGGGCGCAACGCGGCTGGTCGAGGTGACGCAGGGCCATATCGACGGCTGCATCTATGCCAGCCCCGCCAACCTGATCTTCGCCGAGAAGATGGCGGACATGGGGGCGAAGGTCCGCATCCCGACCACGATGAACGCGATCTCGGTCGATCATTCCGGCTGGCGCACGCAGGGCGTGCCGCCCGTCTTCGGCGGCCCGGCGCAGCGTCTGGCCGATGCCTATGTGCGCATGGGTTGCCAGCCGACCTTCACCTGCTCGCCCTATCTCCTCGACACCGCGCCTGCCGAGGGCGAACTGATTGCCTGGTCGGAATCGAACGCGGTGATCTATGCCAACAGCGTGCTCGGTGCGCGCACCGCCAAGCACCCGGACTTCCTGGACCTTTTCACCGCGATGACGGGGCGTGCGCCGCTCTCGGGCGTCTATCTGGACGAAAACCGGCAGGCGGCGCGAATCCTCGACATCGACCTGCCCGAGGGGATCGACGATGCCTTCTGGCCGCTGATAGGCTGGCTTGCGGGCAAGGCGGCGCCGGACCGCATCCCGCTTCTGCGCGGGCTGGCGGCGGCGCAGCCCTCGCCGGAAAACCTCAAGGCGCTCTGCGCCGCCTTCGGCACCACTTCCGCCGCGCCGATGCTGCATGTCGAGGGCGTGACGCCCGAGGCGCAGCGCGTCGCCCGGGATGCCGATCATGGCCGCATCACCCGCGCCGACATGGCCGCGGGCTGGCGCACCCTGAACGACGGGCCGGAGGAGGTGGAACTGATCGCGATCGGCAGCCCGCATGCCTCGATCCTGGAATGCCGCGCGCTCGCCGACGCGATGGCGGGCCGGCGCGCGGCCATCCCCCTGATCGTCACCGCCGGGCGCGCGGTGATCGCAGAGGCGGCGGCCGAAGGGACGCTCGCGCGGCTGACCGATGCGGGCGCGCAGGTGCTGCCCGATCTTTGCTGGTGCTCGATCTCCGAACCGGTCTTTCCGGCCGCGACGCGCGCCCTGATGACGAACTCCGGCAAATACGCCCACTACGGCCCCGGCCTCTCCGGCCGCGCGTTGCGCTTCGGCGGCCTTGCCGCCTGCGCCGAGGCTGCGGTCACCGGCCGCGCGGCGAAGACGCTTCCCGACTGGCTGCGATGAGGGCACCATGCGAACCAGCAAGACGATCCATGTGATATCCGCCCATGCCGAGGGCGAGGTGGGCGACGTGATCGTCGGCGGCGTCACCCCGCCGCCGGGAGACACGATCTGGGAACAGTCGCGCTGGATCGCCCGCGACGGGGTCCTGCGCAGCTTCGTCCTGAACGAGCCGCGCGGCGGTGTGTTCCGCCATGTCAACCTGCTCGTCCCGCCGAAGCACCCCGAGGCCGACGCCGCCTTCATCATCATGGAGCCGGAGGACACGCCGCCGATGTCCGGCTCGAACTCCATCTGCGTCTCGACGGTGCTGCTCGACAGCGGCATCCTGCCGATGACCGAGCCCGAGACACATCTGGTGCTGGAGGCGCCGGGGGGACTCGTCCGGGTGCGCGCGGAGTGCCGCAACGGCAAGGCTGAGCGGATATTCGTCCAGAACCTGCCGAGCTTCGCCGCGAAACTCGATGCGCGTCTGGAGGTGGAGGGGCTCGGGACGCTGACCGTGGACACCGCCTATGGCGGCGACAGCTTCGTCTTCGTCGATGCCAGGTCGCTCGGTTTCGGCCTGACCGCGGACGAGGCGCACGACATCGCGACGCTCGGCGTGCGGATCACCCGGGCGGGGACGGAACAACTGGGCTTTCACCATCCCGAGAACCCGGACTGGCGGCACTTCTCCTTCTGCCTCTTCGCCGGGCCCGTGACGCGCGAGGGGACGGAACTGCGCGCCGGCGCCGCCGTGGCGATCCGGCCCGGCAAGGTCGACCGCTCGCCCACCGGCACGGCACTTTCGGCGCGGATGGCGGTGCTGCACGCGCGCGGCGAGATGGGGATGGAGGACCGGCTGACGGCGGTCTCGCTGATCGGCTCGACCTTCCGGGGCCGCATCCTCGGGACGACGACGGTCGGCGGCCAACCCGCGATCCTGCCCGAGATATCCGGTCGCGGCTGGGTCACCGGCATCCACCAGCACATGCTGGACCCCTCCGACCCATGGCCGGAGGGCTATCGCCTGTCCGATACCTGGGGCGCGCGCTGACCGGCCCGGCTTTCGCCCTGGACCGGTAGCCTGACGCTCGCCTCGAAGCCGGCGTCCTGCCCCGGCCGCGGCGAGCGAAGCACCAGCGGGCTGCCGATGCGCTCGGCGATGGCCGAGACGATGGCGAGGCCGAGGCCGCTGCCGTCCGTCGCCGACCCGCCGCGTTCGAACCGCGCCGTCAGGCGGGCGAGGGCCTCGGCCGGTACGGCGGGCCCCGCATTCGCCACGGTGAGGGTCCCGTCCTCGGCCAGCGTCACCGCGACCGGCCCGGAGGGGTCTCCGTGGCGCAGCGCGTTCTCGACGAGGTTGCGGCAGAGGATGGCAAAGGCATCCGGATCGAGGTCCGACATGACCGGCCGGTCGGGAAGCGTCAGGCCGATGCGGTCGGGGCGCAGCGTCTGGCCGATGTCTTCCACGAGGATGCGGGCGACGGGGCGGAGATCCGCCGGCTGGTCGAGCCTGAGCCGTCCGCCCTCCGCCCGGGCAAGCTGCAGGAGCCGTTCGCAGACGCGGGCGAGGCGCTTCAGCGTCGCCTCGATCTCTCCCGCCCGCGAACGGACCGCGCCTTCGGCGCTCTCGGTCCCGATCCGCTGCGCCTGCGCGATGGCGCCGGCAAGCGGCGTCCTGAGTTCGTGCGCGACATTGGCCGCGAAGCTGCGCTCGGCCTCGAAGGCGCCGCGCAGGCGGGCGAGAAGGGCGTTCAGCGTTCCGGCGAGAGGCAGCAGTTCGGAGGGCAGGCCATGGACCGGAACAGGGGCAAGATCGCGGGCGTTGCGGGCGGTCAGCCGGGCGCCGAAGCGGTCGAGCGCGCCGAGACTTTCCCGGACCGCCAGAAAGATGGCGAGAAGGGCGACCGGGATCACCACGAGGAGCGGCAGGCCGAGCGCCATCTGGATCTGCCGCGCGACCGTCCTGCGGTGCGCGAGCGGCTCCGCGACGGAGATGCGGACGGTCCCCTGCAGCGCGTCGTCGTTGTAGAACCTGTGGGTGGCCGTCTCGTGGAACCCCGGGCCGTCATAGGCCGGGAATACACCGGGATCGGCGTCGTGGGATTGCAGCAGGACGCGCCCCTGCGCGTCGCGAACGATGTAGGTGAAGAACTCGTCGTGCGATCGGATCGCGGCAAGCCGCTGTGTCACGCCGTCGTCCTCGCGCCCGACGATATCGACGACCGCAAGCGGCAGGATCCGCTGCGCGGTTTCCTCCAGCGTGGCATCGAAGACCTCGTCCAGTTCGTGCCGGACCACGAACGCGGTGACCGAGGCGGCGGCGAACCAGAGCAGCGTCAGCGCAAGCCCGAGCGACAGCCCGAGCCGGCCGCGAAGGCTGCGTGGCAGCCTCATGCCCCGCCCAGCCGGTAGCCGAGCCCGCGTTCGGTCTCGATGATCGCGGCGCCGAGCTTCTTGCGCAGGCGGCTGACATGGACCTCGATCGTGTTGCTCTCCACCTCCGCATCGAAGGCATAGAGCTTTTCCTCCAGCTGTGGCTTGGACAGGAGCTGACCGGGACGCGACAACAGCGCTTCGAAGAGCGCCCATTCCCGGGCGGTCAGCTGCACCGGCCTGCCATCGCGGCGCACGCTGCGCGCCGCCAGGTCGATGTCGAGCGCACCGAGGCTGATGATCGGGTTCGGATTGCCGCTGTAGCGCCGGGCGACGGAGCCGATCCGCGCGGAAAGCTCCGCGAGGTCGAAGGGTTTCACCAGGTAGTCGTCGGCCCCCGCGTTCAGGCCCTCGATCCGGTCGGACACCTGGTCGAGCGCGGTGAGGATTATGACCGGCGTCACGTCGCCGCGCGCGCGCAGACGCTTCAGGAAAGGGATGCCGCGGCCGTCCGGAAGCATCAGGTCGAGGAGCACGAGGTCATAGACCGCGCCGGCCATGGCGTCGCCGGCGGCGTCGAGCCGCGTGACCCAGTCCGCCGAATGGCCGTCGCCCGCGATCTGGTCGCGCACGGCGGCGCCGAGAACGGTGTCGTCCTCGATCAGAAGGATGCGCATCGGTTCCCTTCCATTCCCCTTTCAGCCTTCCTGACCGCCCGGTCTGAAGCAAAGCTGACGGTGACCGGGCCCCGTGCTTCAGGCTCCCGTCAGCTTCACCGCGCAGGAGTTTGCTCACCACGGCCGCCAGGGGGAGTTTGGCCCATGCCGAAAGGACTGACAATTCTCGCGCTTGTCGCGGTTCTTGCCGCAGGCACCGCGCGGGCGCACGACGACTGTTTCGTGCCCATGGCGGACTGGCAGCCGCGCGAGGCGGTCGCACGGCTGGCAGAGGCGAACGGCTGGACGGTCGACAGGATCAAGATCGACGACGGCTGCTACGAGGTTGACGGCAGCGACGCCGAGGGTCGCCGGATCGAGGTGACGCTGCATCCCGCGACGCTTCATGTGATCGAGTTCGAATACAAGCGGGAAAGGCGCGGCCCCGCGCAGGTCACCGGGGAAAAGACCGATGACTGACACATCTGCACAGCGGGCGGACTGGACCGGGGCCGCCGCGCCCGGAACGATCCGCGTCTGGGACCCGCTCGTAAGGTTCTTTCACTGGGGCCTTGTCCTCGCCTTCGCGACCGCATGGCTTTCGGCGGACGAGGTTCAGCCCCTGCACGAGGTCGCAGGCTACACGGTCGCGGGCCTGATCGGCTTCCGGCTCGTCTGGGGGGTCGCGGGCCGCCGATACGCGCGATTCTCGCAGTTCCTCCGCGGACCGGCCACGACGCTCGCCTATGTGCGCGACATGCTCGGCGGACGCGAGCGCCGCTATCTGGGCCACAACCCGGCCGGGGCGGTGATGGTCGCGGCACTGATCGTCACGCTCGCCGGCACCGCCTTCACCGGATGGCTGATGGAGAAGCCCGAACGACTCGCGATGCTGCCGGCGCTTCCACAGATCGTGACCCCGGCCCTTGCCGATGACGACGGCGATGACGGCGAGCGCGGCGGGGAGGCACTTGAGGCACTGCACGAGACGCTTGCCAATCTCATGCTCCTCCTCGTGGCACTCCATGTCGGAGGGGTCGTCCTCGCGTCCTTCCGTCACCGCGAGAATCTCGTGCTTGCCATGGTCACCGGCGTCAAGCGCGCCCCCGGACCGGGCGACATCGCCTGAGCCGTCGGCCTCGCGCCGACCCGGCCCCGCCTGCCCGGCGGGGCCGCTTTCGTTCCTGACACGGGGCTGAAGCAGATTCCCCGCCGCGATCAGGCGAACGTCAGCCGGGCCGCGGAAAGTCGAAGCAGTGGAAAACCGCAGCAATGGAGATTGACCCATGAAACCGATTCTTGCCGCCCTCGCCGTTCTCGCCGCCCTGCCGGCGGGCGCGGCGCTGGCCGATGACGACGATTGCGTGTCCCGGGCCACGGCCCTGCCGCTCCAGGAGGCCGCCGCGCAGGTGGCCGGCAACTACGGCTGGACGCTCAGCGCGATGGAGATCGACGACGGCTGCTACAAGGTCCGCGCGGCCGACCCCGGCGGCAATCTCCTCAAGGTGGAGATCGACCCGGCAACGCTCGATGTTCGGAAGGCGCGGATCGAGGCCTTCGCCGTCGCAGGCGGGACGCAGGTCGCCCCGGAAAGCCAGTCGAACTGAGACCCAGACGCCGGACGCGTCCCGCCCCGGCGGGGCGTTTCCTGACGGCAAGCTGAAGCGGACGCGGCAGCGCCGTCAGGAACCCCTCAGGTCGCGCGCCGAGGACGGCGCGCGCAGACCAACGGAGATCCCTCATGCGAAAACCTCTTTCCCTTCTCGTTGCCTCGACGGCGCTCTCGGCGGCGATCGGGCTCCCCGTCTGGAGCGCAAGCCCGAGCCTCATGGAACCGGCCCCCTCCGGGCCTGGCCTGATCGTGCCGGGGCTCCGTGCATCGGGCGGAACACCCGCGCAAGCGATGCCCCGCAGCGAAACGGTGGCGGGACTCCTTGTCCTGGCCAGCGGCGATGACGACGAAGGCGATGACGACGAAGAAGACGAAGACGACGATGATGACGACGACGATTGTCACGACGATGACGACGACTGCGGCGGACGGAGGGCCAATCCCGCCCCGGCCGGCACCGTGGCGCCGCCTGCCAACGGCCTTTTCGGCACCGGCGCTCCGCCGCAGGTCAAGGTCAACTGACGATGCCACGGCGCGGCGGAAATCGCAGCCCGCGCCGGATCCTGCCCACCAGACGCACGCACTCCAGCTTCACGAAGGTCCGACAATGAAATCCCTCCTTGCCTCGCTCGCGCTGACCACGGCGCTGACGGTCCCCGGCCTCGCGCTCGCGCGACCGGTGACCCTGACCACCACGCTCAACGCCTATGGCGGCGACGGCGCCTATCTGGCGCTCTATGTCACCGATGCGACCGGCGCCTACGTCGGCAGCCTCTGGATGGCGGGAGGGAAATCGAAATACTACGAGCACCTTTCCGACTGGTACCGTGCCACTGGCGGCGATCCGGCACAGATCAACGGGATCACCGGCGCGAGCGTCGGCGCCGGCCGGACGCTGGAGATCACGCTCGATCTTGCCGACGCGCTCTTCGACGCGGGCTACACGCTGCATGTCGATGCCGCTGTCGAAGAGATGCGCGACAGCCCGAACGAGGTCGCGGTGCCCCTGACCAGCGCGGGCGCCGGGACGGCCGTGCGGGGGCGCCGTTACGTCGCCAGTTTCAGCTACGCGATGTAAGGGACCGGGCCAATGATCCGCGCATTGCACCGCTGGCCGGGTCTCCTGGCCCTGCTTCTTCTTGCCGTCCTGACACTCAGCGGCGCGGTACTGTCCGTCTTTCCGGCCGCGGAAAGCCTCTCCGCGCCCGGAACCGTGTCGGGCCTGAGCACGGCCGAGCTTGCTGCGCGGATACAGGCAGTCCATCCCGGCGTCGAGCAGATCCGCCGGGCGCCGTCGGGGCGGATCATCGCCTACTGGTTCACGGACGGCGCCCCGGGGGCGGGCGTGATCGACCCGGCAACCGGCAGGGCGGTCGCCTCGGCGGACCCGAATGCGGTCGAACGCTGGCTTGTCAATCTGCACCGGTCGCTCCTGCTGGGCGACGGCGGGCGCCTTGTCGTGGCGGCGGGCGCTGCGGTGCTGCTGACGCTGGCCTTCACCGGCGCGGCGCTCGTGGCGCGGCGCATGGGCGGCTGGCCGCGCTGGTTCGCGCCGGCGCGCGGGCCGGGGGCCGGGCGGCTCCACGTCGAGATCGCGCGGCTCGCGGTTTTCGGGCTTGTGCTGTCGTCGGCAACCGCGCTCTGGATGGCGGCAGCCACCTTCGAACTTCTGCCCGATGGCAGCAGCGCCCCGGCCTTCCCGGCCGCGGTCAGCGGCGCGACGGGGATGGCGCCGGGGGAGATGGCTGTCCTCGCGGCGACGCCGGTGTCCGAACTGAGGGAACTCGGATTTCCCTATCCGGGCGACGCCACCGATGTCTTTACACTCAAGACCGACCTTGGCACGGGCTACATCGACCAGGGCGACGGCCGGCTTCTCGCCTGGGCGGATCTCACCGGGTGGCAGCGCATGTCCAAAACGGTCTACATGCTGCACACCGGGCAGGGTGCCGCGATCCTTGGCCTCGCGCTCGGTCTTGGCGCGCTCGGCGTTCCGGTCCTCGGCACGACGGGGGCGCTCCTGTGGCTCGGCCGGCGGCGGTCGCGTCCGCACATCCCCGCAAACCAGCCTGCCGCGCGTGCGCGAACCGTCCTTCTGGTCGGCAGCGAGGGTGGCAGCACCTGGGGATTTGCCGCGACGCTGCACCGGGCGCTCACCGCCGCGGGCGACAGCGTCCATGCCGCACCGGTGGCCGGCTTCGATCCCGCCCGCTTTCACCAGGCCGAACGCTTCATCGTGCTGGTCGCGACCTATGGCGAGGGCGATGCCCCGACCTCGGCCGCCGGGTTCCTCGCCCGGATCGAGGCGATGGACCGTGCCCCGGACGCGCCGCTCGCAGTGCTCGGCTTCGGCGACCGCAGCTTCCCGGCCTTCTGCGCCTTCGCCGAGGCGGTTGAGCACAGGGCGCGGGGCAGGGGCTGGGCGGAACTGATCCCGTTCGACACGGTGGACCGCCAGTCGCCGCAGGACTTCGCACGCTGGGGCCGCGTGCTGGGAGAGGCGCTGGGGCTCGCGCTCGACCTCGTCCACCAGCCCCTTCGTCCGGCGACCCAGACGCTGACGCTTCACGACCGCCGGGACTACGGGGCCGAGGTGCAGGCGCTGACGGCGATCCTGCGATTTGCCTTGCCACCCGCGTCCCTCTGGCAGCGCATTACCGGGCAGGGGTTCGCGCGCTTTGCACCGGGCGACCTTCTGGGCGTATTGCCCGAGGGGTCTGACCTTCCGCGCTTCTATTCGCTCGCCTCGGGGGGGCGCGACGGCTTTGTCGAGATCGTGGTGCGCAAGTGGCCGGGCGGGTTGTGCTCGGGGCAACTGATGGCGCTTCGTCCCGGCGACCGGGTTGCGGCCTTTCTGCGCCCCAACCCGAGGTTCCGGCCGGAACGCGGCCGCGCGCCGCTTCTCCTCATCGGCGCGGGGACCGGGATCGGTCCGCTGGCGGGGATCGTCCGCGCCAACCTTTCGCGGCGGCCTGTCAGCCTCTACTTCGGGATGCGGCACCCCGACAGCGATTTCCTCTACGGCGAGGAGCTCCAGGTCTGGCGCGGCGAGGGCCGGCTGGCGCGGCTTCGCACCGCCGCCTCGCGCGGCGCGCGGCCGCATTACGTGCAGGACGCGCTGCGGGCCGAGGCCGCGGAGGTGGCGCGTCTCGTCCGCGCCGGCGCGCGCATCATGGTTTGCGGCGGGCGCGGCATGGCAGCCGGCGTGGCCGAGGCGCTGGCCGAGATTCTCGCGCCCTCCGGGCTTACGCCGGCCATGCTGAAGGCAGAGGGACGCTATGTCGAAGACGTCTACTGAATCCGTGCGCCACGCGCTTGGCGGCGCGACGATGGGCACCCGCTGGTCGGCCCTCTTCTACACGGACCCCGGGTTCGATGCGGCGCCGATCCGGTCGTCGTTGCGGGCCGCCGTTGAAGAGGTGGACGCGCAGATGTCCACCTGGCGGCCCGAGAGCGATCTGGTGCGGTTTTCCGGGGCTCCGGTCGGCCAATGGATGAACCTTCCCGACCGTCTCATCGCGGTGCTGCGGCTCGGGCTCGGGATCGGTCGGGCCTCGGGCGGGGCCTTCGACATCGGACTCGGCGACGCCGTCGCGGCCTGGGGATTCGGGTCCGCCGCAGCCTCCCCGGACGGGATCCGGGCCGCGATGGAGCGGCGGCGAGAGCCGGCGCATGAGCTCCTCGAACTCGATCCCTCGGCAGGCATGGCGCGCAAGCTCGGGCCGGTGACGCTCGACCTGAACGGGATTGCGAAGGGCTATGGCGTCGACCGTCTGGCAGAAGTGCTCACCGGTTTCGGTCTGAAGGCAGGTCTTGTCGGCATAGACGGGGAAATGCGCGCGCTGGGGCTCAGGCCCGACGGCCGGGCCTGGACCGTCGCGGTGGAGGCTCCGGACCCGGACCGGCGCACACCCCATTCGCTTCTCGCGCTCGAGGACGCAGCTGTCGCCACCTCCGGTGACTACCGGCACTGGGTCGATGTGGGAGGGCGGCGTCTTTCCCACAGCATGGACCCCTGGCGGGGGGCGCCCTTGGTGTCGCCCCCGGCCTCGGTCACCGTCGTCGCGCGGACCTGCGCGGAGGCGGACGCCTGGGCGACCGCGCTCATGGTGCTCGGTGTAGAGGACGGGGGGCGGCTTGCCGACCGGCTCGGCCTTCACGCCCTGTTCCTGACACGGGACGCGGAGAGTGGCATCCGGGCATCGGGCAGGGGACCTCTTCTTGCCCGAACGACCGGATCGGGCCGCGGCTGTGCGCCGGGAGCGGCCCGCACGGATGCCGCGCCGGGGCATCAGGTCCTTTCGCCGGCCGCGCGGCGCCGGTGATGGACGCGGCTCGGCGGGTGCCCGAACCGCCGCGCGAAGGTCTTGGCAAAACTGGACTTGGAGTTGAAGCCGCAGGCGGCGGCCATCTCGAAGAGGGTCATGTTTGTCTCGCTGACGGGGCCGCGCATCCGTCCATCGTCCTCATGGCCGGTCGCTCCGGCTCGGTGCCACGCCTGCGCCCGGCGCCAGGATCATCGGCCCGCGCGGCCGGGCAGGGCGGTCCAGATCTGACACATGCCGGGACGGAGGAGCCGGACCAGTGCCCCGCACAGGCGCTGCGTCGCCGCCGGTGGTCGTGGAGAAAGGCAACCGCAACGGGAACCGCGTCGATCTGGCCCCGGCTGAAACCGAAGGTTGCCAGCGACCAAAGGGCCGCGTCCGGACCCTCGGCGGCGGCATCCCGCGCGAGGGCATGATGCGCACCATCAATGACGAGAATTTCCACCTGTGGTCCGGTGCCAGCGTCTCCGAGGCCCGCCCCGTGATCGGCCGCTATCTCGGCCTTTGCATCTGTCGTCGCCCGCATTGATCGCTTGACTGTAAAACGCCCGATCAGGCCTACTCCAACCGGCCGATGCCCGAGCGGGTCGACGGCGTTACCGAGGCGGAAAAACACTTACAGAACATCCGGAAACCGTTCCGATCAACCGAGCCAGCTCTCCCTTCCAAAGCGCGTGGTATGGGATAACGTGGCGAGTTTCTACGAGTCAGAAGATGCAGCCTTTCGACAGGCGACAGATTATCCACGCCCTAGATGTTCTTACGGTCCTCGTCTCGCGGGACCAGAAGTCGCGCTACAAGAGCACAGCGATGGGTGTTGTGTGGGCGGTGGCGAGCCCGATTCTGTTCCTGCTGATCTTCTACTTCCTCTTCGCGGTCATCATGCCGCTGGGCATTGCGAACTATGCCTCGCATGTGATGGTGGGGATCGTCGTCTGGACCTGGTTCCAGACGAGCCTGACCGAGGCGGTGACCTGCATCCCCTCCAATGCGACACTCGTGAACCTGCCGCGCTTTCCGGTGGTGGTGCTGCCGGTCGCCTCAGTCCTGTCGAACGCAGCGACCTTCCTGATGACCTTTCCCGTTCTCCTTCTCCTCGTCTGGACGCAGGCCGGGGGGCCGGGTCTTCCCTATCTGGCGCTCCCGGTCCTGATGCTGGTGCAGGCGGTGCTGACGCTGGGGCTGGGCTATTTCGTCGCCGCGCTGAATGTCAGTTTCCGCGACATGCGCTACATCGTGCCGATCCTGCTGCAACTGGGCTATTTCCTCACGCCGATCTTCTACGACCTCTCGATGGTCTCGGAACGCGGCCGGATGATCCTGTCGCTGAACCCGCTGGTGCATATCGTCACCGCCTACCGCGCGGTCCTGATCGAGGGGCGCTGGCCGGACTGGGGCGCGGTCGCGGTGGTGTTCGCCTATTCGGTCGCGCTTCTTTTCGTGACGCTGCACTATTTCCGCCGGTCGAGCTACCGCTTCCTGGAGGAGATCTGATGCAACCGATCCTTCGTGCCGAGGGGCTAAGCAAGGCCTTCCTTCATCGCGGCCGTCACCCCATGACCTTCCGCAGCTTCGTCGAAGGCGGCTGGCGCGCGGCGGGCAGGGCAGAACGGTTCTGGGCCCTTCGCGGTGTCGGCTTCGACGTGGCCCCCGGCGAAATGCTGGGCGTGGTCGGACATAACGGGTCGGGGAAATCCACGCTGCTCAGGCTTCTCGGGGGCGTCATGCAGCCCGATGAGGGGCGAATCGAGGCGCGCGCGCCGGTCAACGGGCTTCTCGACCTGAACACCGGGATGCATCTCGACCTGTCGGGGCGGGAAAACATCCTCATCAGCGGCGTCCTCGCCGGGCTCTTGAGGTCCGAGGTTCGCGCGCGTTTCGACGATATCGTTGCGTTTGCCGAACTTGAGCCTTTCATCGACGAACCGGTCCGGACCTACAGCGCCGGAATGCGGCTGCGCCTTGGCTTCGCGACCGCCGTCCACGTGCGCCCGCGCATCCTGTTGATCGACGAGGTTCTGGCGGTAGGCGACGCGGCGTTTCAGCGCAAATGCGTCCAGCGCATCGGCCAGTTCCGGGCCGAGGGCTGCGCCATCGTCTTCATTTCGCATGACATGGGCCAGGTCGAACAGATCTGCGACCGGGCGATCTGGCTCGACCACGGGCATGTGCGCGCCAGCGGCAGCGCCGCAGAGGTCGTGTCGGCCTACAAATCCACGCTGATGGAGGCAAGCCGCAAGCTGACCCGCCCCGACGGGCCGCAGGCCGTGACGTTCCAGGGCCGGACGCTGGTGGCCGGAGAGAACCGCATCGGATCGGGCGAGGTGACGCTGGAGCAGGTGCGGCTTCTGGGGCCTGACGGCGCGGCGACCGGCGCCATCACGAAGGGACAGGGCCTTGTCGTGCAGGCCCGGGTCCGGGTCCACCGACCGGTGCCGCCGCCCTACTTCAGCATCACGATCGCCGACGCGGGCGGCAGGCTCTGCTTCGACACCAACAGCCAGGTGGACGGCATCGCCTTGCCCGACCTCAAGGGCGGCGAGACGATCGAACTCGATCTCGAAAGGCTCGACCTGTCGCCGGGCACCTATTCGTTCAGCCTCGGTCTCTGGCAGTCCGACTGGACCCATGCCTATGATTATCACTCCGACGCCTATTTGCTGGAGGTGAGCGGCGCAGCCTCCAAGGGGCCCGTCGCGCCGCCCCGGAAATGGGTCATCCACCGAAGCGGGGCATAGCGCCTATGCCGCCGGCGCCACCTGCCCGGCCAGGATGCGGTGAAGCCGCACCAGCCCCTCATCGAGCGATATGCGCGCCGACCAGTCCAGCAGCCCCGCCGCCCGCGCCGGGATGCCGCAAAAACCCCGCACGTCGAAACTGCGCGGCGGAAGGACCACGATCCCCGCGCCCGTGCCCGCCACATCGACCGCCTTGGCAGCGAGTTCGCGCAGGCTTGTCGCGATGCCGGTCGTGAGGTGGATCGGCGGCAGGTCGGCCCCGTCCACCGCCAGCCGTGCCATCACCGTCAGCATTGCCCTGACGCAATCCTCGACATGAACGAAATCGAAGAAGGTATCCGCGCCGGTGATCCGCAACTCCTGGCCGCGGATCGCCGCCGCCAGAAGCGCGGGCACCGCGCGGTCGGGGTGGTCGTTGGCCGTTCCGTAGACATTGGACAGCCTGAGGATCGCGCTGCGCAGCCCCCTGTCCTGCGCGGCGGCGACCAGA
>WBZL01001724.1_pt1 | contig 22270 bp, 25 predicted proteins | sample 5204291 | NCBI WGS metagenome assembly WBZL01 (sample SAMN12344345, study PRJNA552823) | activated sludge metagenome | biome: Activated sludge suspended growth; feature: Nitrification reactor; material: Wastewater; isolation source: activated sludge from nitrification reactor of wastewater...
CCTGGCGCTGCGGCATGCCGATGATCTGCGGCATGCCGCCGTGCAGGTAGTTCTGCACATAACCGTCGTGGGCGCTGCGTTCCGGCTCGGTCATCAGCATGGATACATTCTGGCCGATCAACTCGCCGGCGTCATAGCCAAAAATCACCGGCACCGCCGCGTTGATCGACAGCATGCGTGCCTGCTCGTCGATGGTGATCACGCAGTCGGCGATATTGTCGGCGATGGCCTCGATACGCCGCCGGTTTTCATCGACACGGTGCTGTAACTCCAGCGTGCGCGCCAAGGAACGCAGCTTGGCGCTCAACACGACGAAGTTGACCGGTTTGGCCAGGTAGTCGTCGCCGCCTGCCTCCAGCCCGGCGACCAGGCTCTCGTCCTTGTCGAGCGCCGAGACGAAGACGACCGGCACCCAGCGGCTGGCGCTCAGGGCCTTGATGCGCCGGGTGGCTTCATAGCCATCCATGATCGGCATCATCACGTCCATCAGCACCAGATCCGGAGCGACCAGCGGAAACATCTCCACCGCGCGAGCGCCATTCTCGGCGAGAAACACCTCGCAGCCGAGCCGCTTGAGGAAGGCCTGCAGCAACAGGCGGTTGGTGGCGGTATCGTCCGCCACCAGTACCTTGAGCCCTTCAGTGCTGTGTTCGGCTGGCGTCAAGCCCACACCCCCAGGCGGTTCGAACGTTCATGGACCAGCCGCGCATGAAGGCTACCGACTCCCTCAGGCGCAGCCGCCCTCGGATTCGGGCACGCCCAGTTTCTTCAGGATGCTGTCCATCGGACAGAACTTGGTGAAACCGCTCTGGAACAAATTGGCTCCGACAAAGAGGGTAAACCACAGCCAGGAAAGCTTCGACAGGTCGACCTGACCCGACACATGGGCCAGCACCAGGGAGATCATGATGAACGCACCGGCGACGATGCGGACAATACGATTGACGGTCATTGGCTAACTCCTTGAAGATGAATGCGGTTGTGCATGGCCGCAAAATAGAGGACCGGGATGACCACCAAGGTCAGCACGGTGGACACCAGAATACCGAAGATCAGGCTAATGGCAAGACCGGAAAAGATCGGGTCATCGAGGATGAACAGTGCGCCCAGCATGGCGGCCAGTCCGGTCAGGGCGATCGGCTTGGCGCGGATGGCCGCCGACTGGATCACCGCCTCGGCGAAGTCCAGGCCACCAGCCACCTGCTCGTTGATGAAATCGACCAGCAGGATGGAGTTGCGCACGATGATGCCGGCCAGGGCGATCATCCCGATCATCGACGTCGCCGTGAATTGCGCACCGAGCAGCGCGTGGCCAGGCATGACGCCGATCACGGTCAGCGGGATCGGCGCCATGATGATCAAGGGCACCAGATAGCTCTTGAATTGCGCCACCACCAGCAGATAGATCAACAGCAGGCCCACGGCGTAGGCCGCGCCCATGTCGCGGAAGGTCTCGTAGGTCATCTGCCATTCGCCGTCCCACTTGACCGAGTAGCCGGCATAGGGATCCTTGGGCTGGCGGATGAAGTGTTCGCCGATCCCGGCGGGCAGCTTCGAGCGGATGTCGAACATGCCGTAGAGCGGCGAATCGAGCTTGCCACCCATGTCGCCGACGACATAGACGACCGGCAGCAGATCCTTGTGATAGATGACCTTCTCGCGCAGCATGTGCCGCGCCTCCACCACCTCGGCGATCGGCACCAGATTGCCATCCCGGCCGCGCACCTTGAGCTTGAGCAACTGGTCGAGACCCGACTGGCGCTCGGCCGGCAGCGTGATGCGCACGGGAATTTCGTACTTGGCGTCGCCGTCGTGCACCGGCGTCACATCCTCGCCGGTCAGTCCCAGGCGCACCGTGTCGACGATATCCTTCTGCGCCACGCCGAGCAGCGCCGCCTTGGCCTGATTCACATGCAGTAGCACTTTGGCGGCATCGGCGGTCACCGAATCGTCGACGCCGAGGATGTCGGCGGTGCCTTCGAAGGCCGCTCGGACTTTCGACGCGGCCTCGATTTGGCCCGGATAGTCGGGGCCATAGACCTCGGCCACGATGGGCGACTGTACCGGCGGGCCGGGCGGCACCTCGACGACCTTGGCGTTGCCGCCCGCCGCCTTGCCGATGGCCATGACCCGATCGCGCACGGCGACGGCCACGTCGTGGCTCTTGCGCTCGCGGTGGTGCTTGTCGACCAGATTGACCTGGATATCGCCCATTTCGGGATTGGTGCGCAGGTAGTACTGGCGCACCAGACCGTTGAAGTTGATCGGCGCGGCGCTGCCCGCATAGACCTGGTAGTCCTTCACTTCCGGCACCTTGGCCAGTTCGCCGGAAATCTCGCGCAACACCCGGGCGGTCTCCTCCACCGGTGTGCCCACCGGCATGTCGAGCACCACCTGGAATTCACTCTTATTGTCGAAGGGCAGCATTTTCAGCACGACCAGCTTGACCACGCCGAGCGACACCGAGGCAGCAATGAGCATCATCATCACCAGCCAGAGCTTGCGCCGCGCCGATTTGCCGCCGCGCGCGTCGAGAAAGCGCGGCATGATCCGGCGGAACAATGCCATCAGGCGCTCCGTGGTCTTATCCTCGGCCGCGCCATGATGGGCCGGCTTCATGAGCTTCAATGCCAGCCACGGCGTGACGATGAAGGCGAGCGCCAGCGAGATGAACATGCCCATCGAGGCATTGATGGGGATCGGACTCATATACGGCCCCATCAGGCCGCTGACGAAAGCCATGGGCAGCAACGCGGCGATCACCGTGAAGGTGGCCAGAATGGTGGGCCCGCCGACCTCGTCGACCGCCTGCGGGATGATCTGCCACAGCGGCTTTTCCGGCTCCAGGGTGTGCCAGCGGTGGATGTTCTCGACCACGACGATGGCATCGTCCACCAGGATACCGATGGAGAAGATCAGCGCGAACAGCGAGACTCGGTTGAGGGTAAAACCCCAGACCCACGAGGCGAACAGGGTGGCCGCCAAGGTCAGCGTCACCGCCGCGCCGACGATCACCGCCTCGCGGCGGCCCAGGGCGATCAGCACCAGCAGGACGACGAAGGAGGTGGCGAAGACCAGTTTGCCGATCAGCTTTTGCGCTTTTTCCGTCGCCGTCTCGCCGTAGTTGCGGGTGACGGTGAAGTCGACACCGTCGGGAATCACGGTTCCCTTCAGGCTTTCGGCGCGACGAATGACCGATTCGGCCACGTCGGCGGCATTGACGCCGGGCTTCTTGGAAACCGACAGCGTCACCGCCGGATATTCGCCATCCTTCGAACCATGCCAGACATAGCGGCTCGGCTGGTCGGCACCGTCGATGATCTGGGCGACGTCGGCCATGAATACCGGCTTCCGGTCGAAGACGCCGACCACCAGCTTCTTCACGTCGGCGGCGGATTCGATGTAGGTGCCCGTCTGCACCAGCAGTTCCCGGCCGCCGGTGACCATGCTGCCGGCCGGCTGGGAGGCGTTGGACACTTGCAGCGCGGCGCGCAGGTCCTGGGCCGTTACGCCATAGGCATTCATCCGGTCGGCGTCCATGGCGACGCGGATCACGTGGCCCGGGCCGCCCACCGTCACCACGTCGCGGGTGCCGGCGATGCGTTTCAGGTCGATTTCGGCGGCGCGCGCCACCTGCTGCATTTCGAAGGCCGACCGATCGGGATCGGCGCTCCAGAAGGTCAGCGTAACGATGGGCACGTCGTCGATGCCCTTCGGCTTGACAATCGGCTCGCCGACGCCGAGGTTGGGCGAAATCCAGTCCTTGTTGGAGTTGATGGTGTCGTAGAGGCGCACCAGCGCCTGGATCGGGTCCTCGCCGACCTTGTACTGGACGGTGATCACCGCCATGCCCGGCCGCGATACCGAATAGATGTGCTCGATGCCGGCGATGCGCGACAGCACCTGCTCCGCCGGCCTCGCCACCAGGGCCTCGACATCGCGCGCCGACGCGCCTGGGAAGGGCACGAAAACATTGGCCATGGTGACATTGATCTGCGGCTCCTCTTCGCGCGGCGTCACCAGCGTGGCGAAGACGCCCAACAGCAACGCGATCAGGGCGATCAGCGGCGTCATGGAGTTACGCAGGAAGTAGGCGGCGATGCGCCCCGAAATACCCATGGTCGGCTTTCCTTACTTCGCGGGTGCCGATTGTTTCAGCTGGATGCCGGCCTTGATCGGCTCCAGGCTCACCCGCTCGCCGGCGGCGAGTCCGGCCAGCACCTCGTACTCGCCGTTGCCGGCAAGTTCGCCCAGACGCACCTGGCGCAGGCGGGGTGTTCCCTGGGCATCCAGGACATAGGCGCCGGTCACTTCACCGCGCCGGATCACCGCCTTAGGCGGCACGGTCAGCTTCTTGCCGGTACCCATGACGAAATGGGCGCGGGCGGCCATGCCCGGGATCACCCCCTCCACGCCCGCCGGCAGATAGAGCCGGGCCGTCACCGTGTGGCTGCGGGCGTCGGCGGTCGGCAGTACCTCGACCCGGCTGGCATCGAGCCACTGGCCGGTATCGGGAAATTCCAAGCGGGCGCGGGCAGCGTGCTTCACGTCGGCCAGCTTGTACTGGGGAATGCTGGCGGTTACGCGCAGGCTGGTCGGGTCGTAGACGGTGACCAGCGCCTTGCCCGGCGCGGCCATTTCGCCCAGTTCCGTCTGGCGCTGCGCGACGATTCCGGCGATGGGTGCGGTGATCGTCGAGTGGGAAACCGTCGCGCCGCTGGCGCCGGCGGCGGCCTGCGCGGCCTTGTAGTCCGCTTCCGCCTTGTCCAGCGCCGCGCCGCTGACGAACTTCTGGGCAAACAGGTTCTTGGTGCGCTCGTACTGGGCCTTGGCCTGGATCAACTGCGCCTGGGCACCGGCCGCGTTCTCGGCCGACTCGCGGGCGTCGATCCGCATCAGCAACTCGCCTTTCCTGACCCGCTGGCCGGCATCGGCCCGCACGTCGACCACCCGTCCTTGCACCTGGGCGGCGACCACCGACTGGCGAACCGCCTCCACCACGGCTTCGGCCGGATAGGTCAGCGCGATCTCCCGCACTTCGAGTACCACGGAGGCCGATCCCGCTGTGTCCTGAGCCAGGGCGGCCGCCGGCAGGAACACGGACGGGAAGAACAGGGTGGCAAATAAGCCGACGGCCCAATGGAGGCAATGGGCCGTCGAAACCAAACGGTGAGTAGTCGTCTTCATAGCATATAAGTATATTCTGATATACGACTATATTTCAAGCCCGCTGTGGCGGCGATCTAGGCATTTAGCGCAAAATCCGCCATTGCGTCAATTACTTCCTGCGCCTCGCCCACCGGCGCGGCCAGCTCGATCTCGAGGCCAGGGAAGCGATCCATGGCATTGGCGGCCAACTGCGGCAAGTCTTTCAGTACGTGGCGGCCCGGCCCGATGAAGATCGGCACCACCGAAATGCGCGTTACCCCCCGGTTCGCCAGGCACTCGATCGACTCTTCCAGGCTGGGGCGGGTGAGTTCGAGGAAGCCCAACTCGACGACCACCTCGGGTTGCCGTGCCGCCATGCTGTCGCGAATACGCTCGAAGGGCTTCACGTACTCGGTCGTCCGCGAGCCGTGGCCAAACAGGATGATGCCTTTCACGACGCCATCTCCTTGTAGATGTTGCGGCAATGCGTTTCGCGGATTCGCCAGGCCGACAGGACGCCAAACCAGGCCACCGCCGCCAGCAGCAGAAAACCGTACTTGAAGGTCTCCGCCGAATAGAGCCGGATACCGTTCGCCATCGTTCCGTCCCAGGACATGTCCATCACCCAGCCGACCAGCGGTTGCAGCAGCGCGCCGCCGAGAAAGCCGCCCATATTGGTCACCGAGGTCGACATGCCGGAAAGCTGCGGCGGATTGACTTCCTTGGCGCACGCCCAGGTCAGGGTAAATCCTGCCGTCGACAGACCCATCAGTCCAAACAAGGCATAGCTCGCCGCCAACGGCATGGTCATGCCGGTGAGCCAGACCAGCCAGATCACCCCATACATGTGGGCGGCGAACAGAACGACAAGCTTGCGGCGGCGTAGCCGGTCCGAGAGGCCGCCGATGAACAGGCAGCCAAGCGCGAAGCCGGCGAAATAGACCGACAGGTGCGTCGAGGCCACGGCCCGGGTCATGGCATGCACCTGGGTGAGATAAGGCATCGCCCAAAGGCCGCCGAACGCGAAGAAGCTGCCGGCCATGCCGAAGTTCACTGCCGCCGCCGGCCAGGTGGCACGGTTCTTCAGCACGCTCAACAGGCCGCCCAGCACCTGGGTGCGATCGACGCCGTGCCCGTGGCTGGCTGGCCCCGTCTCGATGCGGTCGCGCACCAGCAGCCAGCAGAGCGCACCCAGCAGCAGCGAAACAATGCCGACGCCGACGAACACACCACGCCAACCGGTCGCCTGCGCCAGCCAGGAAAGCGGCGCGCCAGCCAGCACCGAGCCGAGGTTGCCGACCAGCATCGACATGCCGACGACGGTGGCGAAGCGCTGTTCCTCGAACCAGACGGCGATGATCTTGAGCATGGCGATGAACACCACCGACACCCCCAGGCCGATCAAGGTCCGCCCCACCAGCGCCCCATTCAAGCTGTCCGCCACGCCGAACAGCAGGCTGCCGCCGCCGGCCACCAGCCCGCCCAGAAACAGGATGCGGCGCGGCCCCAGCGTATCGACCAGGATGCCGGTCGGCACCTGCATCACCGTATAGACGTAGAAGTAGGTTCCCGCCAGCACGCCCAGCGAGGCCGCGGACGTCTGAAAAGCGGCGGCCAGATCCTGCGCAATGCCAGCCGGCGCGAAGCGCTGGAAGAACGACAGCACGTAAGACGCCACGATGACCGCCAGGGCCAGCAGGCGGCGGCGCTTTTGTTCGGGGGTGAATTCCATGGGCCGGAGTGTAGCGCCCCGGCCTTACATCTTGCTTAGTGCGGTGCCGGCACGCCAGGCGCAATCGCCAGCGCGTTGGCAGCGAAGCCCAGCGGCAGCGGGAATTGCTCGCACAGGATTTCGTCCGCATGGATCGGCGGCGTGCCGTTACGAAGCTCGCTCATGTGGCGTCCGTCAAGCTCAGGCCGCCACCTGCTCGAAGGAAAAATGCGGAATGTCGGCTCGCTGGCGGGCATGTTCAACGGTGATGGCAGCGATATTGCCGGCATCATCGACATCCAGCAGCGTGTCCTCGTCGAGATCGCGGGTTTCGGCGACTTCGCTCTTGCTGAACTCGATGTACAGCGTATCCGTGTCCTGAAAATACTTGATGTTCATTTCGCGCTACCGCTTCAGGAAATAGTGAGTGAACTTCATCGCTTTTGTCGCTCGGGCGTACCTTACCCCATCCAGCGGCCGTCTTCCAGCCGCCTGGCGCGGCCGAGCGTCGCCAGCGTGGCAAGCAGTTCGGGCAGGCGGGCCTTCCAGCGGCCCTTGCCGGTGAAGTGCCTGGCGAGTTCGTCCTGCGATTGTGGCGATGCGCCGAGCGCGGCGGCCAGCGCAGCCATTTGCTCGGGCAGCGTTGACGGCCAGGAAGTGTTGCCTGTGGGAGCGGGCGGGGATGGGGGACTCGGTGCGGAGGAATGTGCAGCCTGACGAGGCGCCGAGTCCCCCATCCCCGCCATGGTCGCCTGTGCGGATCTGGGCGCCTGAAATTCGGGGCGCAGCCAGCGGATGTGGCCGGCGGCTTCTTCAGCGGCGCGCTCGGCGTTCAGCGCCACCAGTCGTTCGAGCAGGGTGTCGTTGTCCGGATTGTCGTGCCAGCCATAGGCATCGAGCACGGCGGCGGCTCGGTGAATTCCACGTGCACCGCGTCGCCTTCGGGGGCACCCTCGTTCGTCACGGTGAGCAGCCGGCCCTCGCCTTCGTTGGGCGCGGCGACGGTCATGGCGATGCGCACCGCCGCGCCGTCGGCGCTATCCACCCAGGGGTGATCGGGTACCGCGAAAGCCAGATGCAGTCTGCCTTCCAGGGCGGCCTGAACGACGCGCCGATTGAAGGTCTGGCGCAGCGAATTGGTAGTGATGAAGCCGAAGCGCGACAAGCGCCCTTCCCGCAGCAGTTGCGCCGCGTGGTGCCACCAGAACATGACGAAATCGGCCGAATCGGGAACCTCGTGCCACGCGGCGCGCAGGGCTTCGACATAACCATCGCCGAGTGCGGCGCGCATGTTCAGCTTGCCAATGAACGGCGGATTGCCCACCACCACGTCCGCCGCCGGCCACTCGGCGCGGCGCGGGTTGCGATAGCGCTCCAGCGGCACCTGGGCAGCTTCGTCGGGCACGGCCTCGCCGGTAATGGGATGGGTCTTCATGGTGTGGCCGTCCCAGCGGCTGACGGGCTTGCCGGCGGCGTCCATGACGAACTCGACGCTATCCCAGGCCAGCACGGCGTCGCGGCATTCGATATTGCGGAAGTCCTTGAGGATGGGGCTGGGCGGCAGGCCGGCGCCACGGGTGCGGAAGTGCCATTGCAGGTAGCCGATCCACAGCACCAGTTCGGCGATGGCGGCGGCGCGCGGGTTGATCTCCAGGCCGAGGAACTGGTGCGGGTCGACGGCGAAACCTTCCGTCTCGATCATGGCCTGGCCGTGGCCAAATTCGTGCAACTGGTTGAGCACTTCGCCTTCGAGGCGCTTCATGTGCTCCAGCGTCACGTACAGGAAGTTGCCGCTGCCGCAGGCCGGGTCGAGCACCTTCAGTTCGGTCAGCCGGCGGTGGAAGGCGCGGATCTCGGCGATGGCCTCCTTGTCCTTGCCCTCGTTGGCGAGCAACAGCGCGGCGGCCTGGACGAAGCTCCAACTCTGGCGCAGCGGCTCGATCACTGTCGGCAGCACCAGCCGCTCGACATAGGCGCGCGGCGTGTAGTGGGCGCCCAGCGCATGGCGCTCGCGCGGGTCCAGCGCCCGTTCCAGCAGGGTGCCGAAGATGGCCGGCTCGACTTGCGTCCAGTCCGCATTGGCGGCCTCGATGAGCAGCGCGATCTGCGCCTTGCTCAATGGCAAGACCTCGGGCCGCTTGAACAGCTTGCCGTTGAACTGCGGCAGCGTGCGGCGCAGCACCACGGAGAAGCCGCCGACATCCATCTCGCGCCAGAGAGCGCCGACCAGCGGCACGAACTGGCCGGGATCGTCGCGCAGCGAACGCAGCAGCTCGCTGAAGCTGCCTTTCGGGATGAGCGCGACATCCTCGGCGAACATCGAGAACAGGCAGCGAGTGAGGAAGCCGGCGACGGTTTCCGGCGCGTGGCCGGCGCCTTCAAGCGACTTGGCCACCTCGGCGAGGTGGGCGGCGATCTCGCGGGTGACGCGGGCGGCGACGCGCGACGGGTCAAGGCTTTCCGGCGCCAGCCAGAGGGCGGCGAGACGGGCGCGGATGTCCTCGCGGCGCAGGTCATGCAGCGATATGCGGTGGCTGCGCGGGTCGGGGAACGGCGTGTAGGTGGCGCCGGAGCGGCTGAACTCGGCATACAGCTCGATGACGTTGCCGACATCGACCACCACGACGAAGGGCGGCCGTCCCTCCTCGGCCGGCAGGGCGCGGGCATAACCTTCGGCCTGGGCACGGGCGCGCAGCATGGCGTCGTCGAAACCGCGCGCGCCGCCGACCCGCAGCTTCTTCGCTTCCAGCACGAAGGCGCCGCGCCGGTAGCAGTCGATGAAGCCGACCGACTGGCTGCCGTCGCCGTGCCGGAACACCACGCCGCGCTCGAAGCCGTAGGCGTTCTCGGCGGCCTCGGCCTGGGCCGGCTCGGGCTTGGGCAGCGCCAGCAGGTCGCACAACTCGCCGATGAACAACTGGTAGTTGGCGCGCTCGGACCCCGAGGCGGCCGACCAGCGGGCGATGAAGGTTTCGATGGACTTCGCGGGATCGGTGGCGTTGGGCGGCGTCATGGCAAAGGCATTGTAGCCGGCAGCCTGAGCACTACCGAAGGCTGAGCGGCTTCCAACCACGCCTGGTCGGTCGGTTGAAACGGCGGCGGGAAACGTAGCCTAGCCCGGATATCACCGCCGGGCGCGACCAGGAACTGTATCGGCTCGGGCATTGCCCAGTACCGGCCATTCGCCGCCGCCAGCACCTGCATATCCCTGAGCGCGCCCAGAATCCGCAGGCGGAGGCGGTTGAGATGCTCGCGGGTGCCCAAACGCGGGCAGGTGGCTTCGGAGAGCGGCAGCGCGACATCGATCAGGGCCCAGCCTTCCTCGTCAGTCGGCCAGCCATCGAGCAAGGTTTCACGAAGGTCAAAGTAAAGCCAAGCCAGACCTATCGCGGCATCTCGCAAGAGGTGACGAATACGCTTACAGGGCGGCACCGCACCGGTCTGTCCATCGCATTGCCGCGAGTCCACTTTGGCGCGCCTATGCGGCAACGGCAAGATGCATATCGACGTGAATGTCGGCAAAGGGGCAGATGATCTTCTCGTCAGGTGTCTTCTCGATGAGACCGAGTTCGATCAGAACCCGCACATCGTCCAGCACGCGCTTGGGGTCGCGCGCCACACGCCGCGCCAACTCCCGCACGCTCATCGCCTCCGCCCCCTGCATCCGGCGCACGATGTCCCAACGGTTTTCGGTCAATTGTCCGAAGAATTGCGCCGGCGTCTCGAAGTTCAGGGTTTCGCCCTGATAGCGTCCGTTGGCCGCGCCCCGCGCGGCCTTGACGCCGGCGGCCCGCAAGGCACCCTGCCAGTCCGACTGCAAGGTGATGGTAAGTTGTCTCATGGCTGTCTCCTTTCCTCCACGGCGGCGATGAAGTCGTCGATCAATTGCTCGATCCCCGGAAAACGATAGCGGCGCTCGATGCCGTCGATGTGGCAGTGATCGCCCTTGCCGCGTTCGTTGTCGAAGCCGACGACACGTCGTCCCTTCCCGCCAAAGAACAGGCTGTACTTGAAGCCATGTTCACTTGGCGGCACAGGTTCCGGAACCCGCCAAATCCGCATATGGATGATGTCACCATCGGGAGTGAAGTCCTTGAAATCGAGAATGATTACCGCACCCATGTGGGCCATTACGCCCACAGAGCAGAATCGGTGCAAATTGCGCGGATTCCGGTAACCCCTTGCTCGCATATCTCGATGGCCTCGATGAGCGCGACAGGCTCGCGCCGCAACCGATCGGCGGTGCGATTCGTGTTCGAGGCATTCGGCAAGGCGGTCGGTGACATCTCGTTCCCCTCGGGGTGTCGATGTCGGGATCGTGGACCGCCAGTGGTTCACCAGATGCGCCTACCCGGCGCGCCGCCACCACTCAATCTGGCAATTTGCGGGAGACATCGGCAATGGGGACGTTTTCACATCCCCTGGCAGCGGCTGTAGTAGTTCGCGAATACGCAATTCGACGTGTGCCAGCAGTTTCGGATTCTGCTGGTACGCCGCGAGGAGGAACGCACGGTTGGATTCGATCTCGCGGATCAAGCGCAAATTGTCGTCAGCCGTCATGGCTCATCGCCCGCCTTGATCTTTTGTAGCGCCTCGATGTCGATCGTGTCCTTGCCGCGCCCGGTGCCCGTCTTCATCTCGATCAAGTGGTCGATGGAAGCGACCGGGATGCGATGAGGGCCGACTTGGACAGTCACCGCATCGCGACGCAAGTCGGCATAGGGCACTTTCGGTCTGACCAGGACGTCGATCACGGTCGCCATAGCCTCGGGACCACGCAGGCTGAAGGCCAGCATGCCCTTTTCGCGATGCCACTGGTCGATCAAGTCCGGCTGCCGCAGCGACCCGATCGGCACCGGCACGGTGGGGCGCAACCCGGCAGCGGAGGCGGCCGCGATGAAACGGTCGAGGTTCGCTTCATCCATTGCCAGCACCACATCGACGTCCATGGTCACGCGCTGATAGCCGTGCAGCGCCACCGCCAAGCCGCCGACCAGAACGTAGTCGGTATGACTTTCCGCCAGCAGTCTGATCAGGTCGAACATGCCCATGGCCGTACCTTAACCCATCCGATGGTCGCCTTCCAGTCGGCACGCCGCCACGGTCGCCCTTGCTATGCCTTGCGTCGGAGTAGCCAAGTGAGCACGGGCGGTGTGATGAGCGTGGTGAGGATGACCATGATGACGATCACCGAGAACATGGATTCGGCCATGACGCCGAGCTGCTTGCCGACCATGGCGAAAATAAGGCCGACTTCACCGCGCGGCACCATGCCCCAGCCGACGATCCATTTGCCGGCGTCGCCGGCGAACAGGCCGGCGGCCAGCTTGCCGACCACGGCGGCGGCGGTGACGCCGAGCGCCACGGCCACCACGGCCGGATCGGCCAGAGTCCGCAAGTCCACCTGCATGCCGGTGAGAACGAAGAAGACGGGCACGAAGAAGTAGCCGATCGGCTCGATCATGTGTTCATGCTGATGGCCCGTGTGTTTGGCGAGGATGGGCCGCAGGCGCTCGACGAGACCGCGCTCCCCGGCGGGCAGCAGCGGCTCGATCTCCTGAACGATGCGCGGGGTTGCGAAATCCTTGAGGAACAGCGGCTCGAACAGCAGGCCGGCGGCAAAGGCGCCGATGATGGGCGCCAGCCCGGCGGCATGCGCCAGCCAGGCGAGAAAGAGGCCCGTGGCCAGCACCTGCGCGAACAGCATCGACGGGCCGGCATCCAGTTTCGCCAGCCAGCGGCTGGAAAGCGGCGCCACCCGGCGGCCTAGCCAGATGCTGCCGCCGAGGAAGAGTACGCTCTTGCCGATGATCCACGCCACGTCGCCCACGCCGACCTGGCCGGCCTGGACCAGGCTCGATACCACGGCGAGGATCACCAGGCCAAGCACGTCATCGATCACCGCGGCGCCGAGCACGATGCGTGCCGCCGGGGTGTTAAGTTTGCCGAGATCGCGGAAAACACGGCCGGTGATGCCGACCGAGGTGGCGGCCAGGGTGGCGCCGAGGAACAGATAGGTATTGCGCTCCAGTCCCGGCAGCAGCCATGGGCCGACCACAAAGGCGCCGAGCGCGAAGGGGACGACAATGCCGAAACCGCCCACCAGCGAAGCGCGCCCGCCGACCTTGACGAGGTCGGCCAGGCGGGTTTCCAGACCGATCTGCAGCAGCAGGACGATGACGCCCAGTTCCGCCATGAAGGCGATGATGGGATCCTGCGCGATCTTGTCGAAATAATGGAAGCCGAACAGCCCCAGGTTGCCCAGCAACACCCCGAGCAGCAACTCGCCCAGCACGGCGGGGAAGCCGACGCGCTGCGCCAGCGGCGCGAACAGCCGCGCGCTCATCAGGATCAGCGCCAGCCAGAGCAGGTTCTCGCCGACCACGCCACCGCCCGCGGCCCAGGCGAAGCCGGGCAGCGTCGCCAGCACCGGGACCAGCGATGATCGGAACAGTCGCCCCGTCATGCCTCGCGGCCCGCTTATGGCGCGGGGCTCTGCTCTGCCGGCGGCAGACCCTTCGGCATCAGGCTCATGAAATAGAGCACGATGGCGCAACAGAAGAAGAAGAAAGTGGTGGCGACCAGACTGGGCGTCGCGATGTGCGCGCTGCCCAGCACCATGGCCGCCCAAATGGTGGCGCCGAGGGTAAGTATCGCCGCCGCAAAGCTGGCGGCGGCGGCGATGAGGGCAATCTTCTTGGCCCGGGTACGCATTATCGACCGCCCCGCAGCGCGGCGATGCGGTCCTCGATGCTCGGGTGCGTAGCGAACAGGCTCATAACGCCGCCCTTGCCGGCGATACCGGAAGAGGCCATGTTGGACGGCAGCGGTTCGGGCGACAAACCGCCGAGGCGTTGCAAGGCGGCGATCATCGGCCGCGGGTTGTGCATCAGCCTGGCGGAACCGGCGTCGGCGCGGAATTCGCGTTGGCGCGAGAACCAGGCGACGATGATGCTGGCCAGCACCCCGAACAGGATGTCGCAGACCATCACCGTCAGTGTGTAACCGATGCCTGGGCCGGAGCGATCGTCACCGCGACGCAGGAAACTGTCGACCAGATAGCCGACCACGCGCGAGAGGAAGAAGACGAAGGTATTGACCACCCCCTGGATCAGCGTCAGCGTCACCATGTCGCCGTTGGCGACGTGGGCCACCTCGTGGGCGAGCACCGCCTCGGCTTCCTCGCGGGTCATGCTCTGGAGAAGGCCGGTGGAAATGGCCACCAGCGAATTGCTCTTGCTGGGACCGGTGGCGAAGGCGTTTGGCTCGCCTTCGTAGATGGCCACCTCCGGCAGCGCCGGTAGGCCGGCCTCCTTGGCGAGACGATGCACCGTGTCGAACAACCAGAGTTCCGTGCTGTTCTGCGGCGACGTGATGACCTGGGCGCCGGTGGACCATTTGGCCATGGTCTTCGACATCAGCAGGGAAATGAAGGCGCCGCCGAAGCCCATGATGGCGGCGAAGACCAGCAGCATGCCGAGATTGAGGCCGTTGGCGGCGAGATACTTGTTGACGCCGAGCAGGCTGGCGGCGATGGACAGCACGATCATCACGGCCAGGTTGGTGGCGATGAGCAGGAAGACTCGTTTCATCGTTGCTTTCTCCTTGGTTGAATCATCTTGCGTGAATCATGAAGCGGACGCCGACTTGCGGTTGGCGCGCATCGAACTGCCCAGTGCCCAGACAATCAGCAGCGCCCCCAGCAGGCCGGTTATGGCTTCGGGAATGTGGAATTCAACCCCGCCGAGCATGATGGCCGCCAGTGCTCCGACCGCCCAAAAGGCGCCGTGTTCCAGATAACGATAGGTTTCCAGGGTACCTCGTTCGACCAGCAGCAGCGTGAAGCTGCGCACGAACATGGCGCCAGTGCCCAGGCCGAGCGCGATGATGAGCAGATCGTGGGTCATGGCGAAAGCGCCGACGACGCCGTCGAACGAAAAACTGGCGTCGAGCACTTCCAGGTAGAAGAAGCCGGCCGCGCCTTGACGAACGACCTGATGGTGAGCGGCTTCCTCGTCGCCACCCAGCAGGGCCGCCAGGCCCTTGACGACGATGAACACCACGACGCCCCAGACGCCGGCGACCACGAACTCACCCTGCCGGACGGGGTCGGCAATCGCCCACGACGCGGCCAGAACGACGAGCAAAGTCAGGGCCGCCTCGATCGATTCCAGTTTACCCAGGCGCGAGAGCGGCCGCTCCAGCACTTCCAGCCAGTGCTCGGTCTTGTGCCGGGCGACGAAGAAGCGCAGGAACACCATCATCAGGAACGCGCCGCCGAAAGCGGCGATCTGGTGGTGGGCCGCGGCCAGTACACGGCCGTATTCGGCCGAGTCGTTGACCGCCAGATCAATGGCCTTGACCGGACCGATGCCGGCGGCCACGGCGACGATCACCACCGGGAAAATCAGGCGCATGCCGAACACGGCGATCAACATGCCCCAGGTCAGAAAACGGCGGCGCCAGACCTCGTTCCAGTGGGCCAGGATGCCGGCGTTGACCACGGCGTTGTCGAAGGACAACGAGGTTTCCAGCACGCTCAGGAACAGCACGGTGGCCAGGGCCGGCCAGCCACCGAGGTACCAGCCTGCGCCGGCGGCAAAGACGGTGAAGATGAAGGTAGCGACGAAATGACTATGCCAGGGTTTCATGGCGCGGAATGCTACGCGGCTTCAGTCGCGCATAAAAGCGAAGTTTTGTTGAGATTACTTCCATAAAATAGGAGCAATGAAAACGAACATCAACTACCGCCATCTGCACTATTTCTGGGTCACGGCCCAGGAAGGCAGCTTCACGCGCGCGGCAGAGCGACTCGGTGTGGCCGTACAGACGGTGAGCGCCCAGATCGCCCTGCTGGAACAATCGCTGGGCGCCGCGCTACTCTCACCACAGGGGCGTCGGCTGGTGCCGACCGAGGCCGGCCGCACTGCCCTGGGCTACGCCGACCAGATATTTCAGCTCGGCGAGCGGCTGCGCGAGACCTTGCAGGACAGCGCGGCCGAGCCGGTCCTGCGGCTGACGGTAGGCATTTCCGATGCCCTGCCCAAGCTGATCGCCTACCGCCTGCTGGAAGGCGTGCTGACCCTGAGCGACCGGGTGCGACTGGTCTGCCAGGAAGGCGCGTTCGACAACCTGATCGCCGACCTGGCGTTGCACCGGCTCGACGTCGTGCTCACCGACCGCCCCGCCGCCGTGGGCGGCAGCCTGCGAGTCTTCAACCATCCCTTGGGCGAATGCGAAATCGCCCTGTTCGGCGTACCGGCGCTGGCGGATCGTTGCCGGGAACGCTTTCCGGCCAGCCTCGACGACGCACCGCTGTTGCTGCCAACGCGCGACAACGCCCTGCGCGGCCGACTCGACCAATGGTTTGCCGCACGGGAACTACGGCCGCGCATCCTCGGCGAGTTCGAGGACAGCGCGCTCCTGATGACCTTCGGCCGCAGCGGCCTGGGCCTGTTCCCGGCGCCGACCCTGCTGGCGGCGGACCTTGCCGCGCAATACGGCGCCGTGCCGGTGGGCGAGATTTCGGAAGTGCGGGAACAGTTCTATGCCATTACCGCCGAGCGCCGCATCCGGCATCCGGCGGTGGAAGCGATCCTGGCGCGGTCGCCGCGCCAGGCCATTCCCTAGCCTATTTCTTGCCGGCCATGGCGGCCATGGCTTCGGCGTGCGTCTTGTTGGGCGCCCCCCGGCGCGCCTGGAAATAGGCGCTGGTGGTGTCGCCCAGCGGCCGGCCGGCCGGTGCGCGGGCGATCGCCTCCAGCGTTTCCATCGGCGTGACCCGCACCTTGGTGACATCGTAGATATAGCGGGCCAGCTTGACGGCGGACGCGGCCACGATGTCCTCGGTTTCACCGGTCGCGGCGGCGCCCTGCTTGAGCCATTCGCGCGCCTGCTTGACGCGCGCGTCGTTGACCGGCAATTCCTGGCCGCGCGGAGTGCCGGCCGCCTGGGCGGCAATCTCGCGCGCCGGATCGGCACCGAGATCGACGACGATTTGCGCCTGCACCGGCGCGACGAACAGCGTGGCAAGCATGACAACAGCGGCGCGAATTCTCATAGCGGGCTTCCTGATCATTGAGCGGGTTGAACGACGGCGGGCGGCGCGGCTACGGAGTCTTCCTTGTGTTTATCGTGGGGGTGCCAGCCAAGCACAACCAGCAGAACGAAAAACCCTATCACGTAGCCGACGGCGACGAACCAGCCGTGCCGCAACCACTGGCCGACCGACTTGGCCTCGGGAAACAGGTTCGCCAGCGCAACGCCGGCCGACGAACCAAACCAGAGCATGGAGCCACCGAAGCCGACTGCGTAGGCGAGGAAACCCCAGTCGTAGCCGCCTTGCTTCAGGGCCAGGGCGGTCAGCGGAATATTGTCGAACACCGAGGAAATGAAGCCGAGGCCAAAAGCCGTCTGCCAGGAAGCCGCAGGGAGCTTTTCGACCGGCATCATCGAGGCGCAGGTCACCAGGGCGAGCAGAAACACCGAGCCCTTGAAGGCATCCGGAATCAGGCTCCATTCGGGCTTGCGCAGGGGTACCACCAACAACAGGGCGACCCAGACGGCGACGCCGAGGAAGGGAAAGTGGTCCGCGGCCGCCGAGAACTTGATGTTCACCGTGACGTTGGTGACGATGGCCGCCACCAGAATGAAGCCGACAATGCCGACCCGCGCCCAGTCGATATGCCGCTGCGCATGGAAATCGCGGCTGATCGCCATGTGCTTGTGCTGTAGCAAGGCCGCCGGAATGCCGAACACCACCAGCGCCACCCCCGAAGCGACGTAGGCATGCAGCACATCGAGCGGACTCACGCCGTCGATCCACATCATGGTGGTGGTCGTGTCACCAACCACCGAGCCGGCACCGCCCGCATTGGACGCCGCGACTATGGCCGCCAGGTAGCCGATGTGCACCTTGCGCTTGAACAGGCTGGCCGCCATCGTGCCTCCGATCAGCGCCGCGGCGATGTTGTCGAGAAAGCTGGAAAGCACGAAGATGACAATTAGCAGGACAAAGGGACCAAGCCAGCCAGCAGGCAATAGCGTAGGTAGCGCCTCGGGAACGCCGCTGTCCTCGAAATGTCGCGCCAGCAGGGCGAAGCCCACCAGAAGGCAAAGCAAGTTCACCAGCAGCACCCATTCATGCGCCATATGCAGACCGAAACCGGCCAAACCGGCGCCGGTCTTGAAGCCGGTGAACAGGATCTTGTAGGCGGTAATGGTGGCCAGACCGGTGAGCGCGACCTGGAGTACATAGTGGTGAAACAGCGCCACGCCCAGCAGGGTGGCGGCAAAAAGGATGAAGTCAACCGGAATGCCCGCAACGGCGGGGCCGTCCGCGGCAATGGCCAGCGTCGGCACGGCCAACAACAGGAGCAACTGGATCAAATATCGTGGGCGCATCGCGTGGCTTCCGGGAAGGTGTGGCCGGAGTTTACCATTGGCGGCGGCGCTTGCATTGCACCGCACAACTCATGGGATAATGTTTTCGTTTAGTCAAACTTGGAACGCATCATGCTCAAAGCGCTGCTTCCCGTCGATGGCTCCACCGCCGCCCTGCGCGCCGTCGAGTATGTCGTCAAGCTGTACAAGAATTGCCAGACTGGACAGGTGGTGTTGGTCAATGTTCAGCCGCCCACGGATGCCTGGGAAGTCAAGCGTTTCATGAAGCAGGCGGAAATCGAGGCGATGCAGGAATCGCGTGGCGGCGATGCCTTGGCTTCGGCGCGCCAGTTGCTCGATGCGGCTCAGGTACCCTATGAACCCGAGGTACTGCTCGGCCCTGTCGCCGAGTCGATCGTCGCCTGCGCCCGGGAAAAAGGCTGCGAGCAGATCGTCATGGGCAACAAGGGCGAATCCTTCCTGGAAGAGGCGGTGACTGGCTCGGTCGCCCATGACGTGCTGCGTCTCTCACCCCTGCCGGTCACCTACGTCAAGTAGGCGCTTCAGCGCCCCGCCAGCAGCGGCCGCAGCTTTTCCATCAGTTCGTCCACCGGGGTGCCGAAAGCCAGCTTGGCGATGAAGCCACCGTCCGGCCCGAGCAGATACATACCGGCCGAATGGTCGATGCTGTAGTGGCTGGCCCCCGGCACCACGACCTTTTCGTAGCGCACCTTGAAGAAATCGGCGATGCGCCGCACCAGTTCCGGCGAGCCGGTCAGGCCGATGATGCGCCGATCGAAGAAGCCCGTGTACGCCTTGAGCTGAGCCGGCGTGTCCCGTTCGGGATCGACGGAAATGAAGATCGGCTGTATCCGCTTGGCGTCGTCGCCCAACAGTTTGAGGATATGAGCCATCTCGACCAGCGTGGTCGGGCAGATATCCGGACAGAAGGTATAGCCGAAGGCGATCAACTGGAAGCGCCCCCGAAAATCGCTGTCCATCACCGCCTGGCCGTCGGGCCCCTTGAGCAGGTAGCGCGGCGTGATGCCGGCATCGGGATCCTGAACCTCCACCGGCTGCGGGCTCGCCGGCAGCAGTCTGGCCAGTTGGGCCGCGACCATCTCGACCTGAACGCGCAGCATCGCCGCCTCCGGGCAGCCCGCTGTCGGCGTGAGGAAGGCCTCGGTGGTGGCGGCCTCGTAGGTTTCACCCCAGTCGCGCAGCTTGGGCACATGGGCGATCATCAGGCGCTTGGCCCGCCCGCTCAACTCCGGCTGTTGGCAGGCCAGCGCCAAGCCGTTCAATCGGCCGAGCTCCTTCACGGCAGCCTGCGCCTCCGTCTCGGAATTCGCCCAGGCTCCCGCGCTGACAAGGAGCGCGAGCCAAGGGACGAACAGAAATCGCAACACACCGAACATGACGAAGCCCCCGGACAATAGCAACAGGCGCGGATTATTCCGAACTATCGACACCGCCCGCCATGAGGCGAATCAATTCCGACAAATTGCGGGTTCCCAGTTTGATCATTGCACGAGCCTTGTGGACTTCGACCGTCCGGACGCTTATGCCGAGTTCCTGCGCAATTTCCCGATTGTGGCGCCCCGCCACCGCGCTTTCAGCCACCTGACGCTCCCTGGGCGTCAGCTCTGTCATAAGATTCCTGGCCTGCTCTTGCCGCTGCTGCTGAAGATGCCGCGCCGCCCGCAAGGCGAAAGCCTCGTCGATGGCCGCCACTAGACGTTGCTCGTCCAGGGGTTTCTCCAGGAAATCGATCGCGGCCGCCCGAAATGCCTCGCGTGCCGCGGCAACATTGCCGTGACCCGTAATCAGGATCACCGGAATAGCGCAGCCAATTTCCGGCAGGCGCTTTTGGAGACTCAGACCGTCCATGCCCGGCATCCGGATGTCGACTAGCAGGCAACCTCGCCAATCCGCTTTCCAGGCGCCAAGAAAGCTTTCGGCATCGGCAAAGATCGCAGTCCGATAGCCACGCAGACCGAGCAGAAGACCTAACGCGTCCCGTACCGAAGCATCATCGTCGACAATGAATACCGTGTTATCCATCCGCCCCTTCCGTGCGCTCATCCGTGGGCAATTCCAGCCGAAAGCTGCCGTGTTCGCCGCCGTCGGCGACCAGCGTGCCGCCGTGAGCCTCGGCAATGGCACGGCTGATCGCCAAGCCCAAACCCAAGCCGTTCGCCTTCGATGAAGCGAATGGTTCGAACAGTCTGTCTCTCATGTTGTCGACGATCCCGGTCCCGTTGTCCTCCACGCGGATGATCAGCATTGCTCCCTCCATGTCCCCACGCAAACGGACGCGACGCTCCCCGCCGCGCCGCGCCTGGACGGCCTCGAAGGCGTTCGTCAGCAGATTGCGCAGTACAACTTCCATTTGCAGGCAATCCACGAGCAGATAGACGGCGGGACAAGGGTCGATCACGAAATCCATCTCCTCGCGCCGAGCCTTGATAACGAACGGGCCAGCGACGGCTGCGATCAGTTTCTGCGCGGCCACCCGCTCGATGCGGGTCGAACCGCTTCGAAAGAAATCCCGCAACCGGCGAACCACTTCGGCCGCGCGCACGGCTTCCCCCACCATACGGCGAATTGTTTCACGAAGCCGCTCGCCGCCTGGCTCCTCGGTCAGCAGCCGCTCGCAGGCCGAGCCGTAGGCGGACAGCGCGGTCAAGGGCTGATTTAGTTCGTGTGCAAGAGCCGCGGCCATTTCGCCTGCCGCCGCCAAGCGCAACGATTGCCGCAGTTCCGAAGTCGCGCGCCGCTGGTCTTCTACGGAGATCCCAATCAGAAATCCGACCAGAGCCAACATCAAGGCGCGCATCTGTAGTTCAAAAACAGACACTTCCAGAGTGGCTTGCCATTGCCCGGCCACCAGCATGCCGAGCTGCAGGCTCAGGGCGCAGAGCACCGCGCCGGCCATTCCCTGCCGTGACGCAGCCCAAACCAATGGCAGAAACAGAACGTAGAAATAGCGAAAGTTGGCCGAGGCCCCTAAGTCAAAGGCTATCCAGAGCGTCAATACGGCCAGCATCAGATAGCCGAGTGTTGACCACTGAAGTACCGCCGCCCGGAACAATTGGCGACGCCGCGGTTCCGCCAGCCACCAGAACGCCGGCATGGTCACGAAGATGCCGACGCCGTCACCGACCCAGAAACGCAATACCGCCAAGGTCCATTCGTCAAATGAGATCAACCCGCCCACGACAAGCGCCGAGATGAACACCAGGCTGTTCAGCAGCGAACCGGCGAGCACAATCAAGGTCCATGCCAGCAGCCCATCCCTATCCACAAACAGGCCATCGTCCGGAAAGCGCCGTCTAAGCACGGTGGCCATGACGCCATATCCCGCTGTCAGCAGTGCCGACAACACTATCGCGATCACCAGATGGTCGACAGCGTCGCGAACCAGGAGCTCGGCCACTAAGATGGCGGAAAACAGACTAATTGCGCCGCCTCCGCCCCCCCTCAGAAGGAACAGCAGACCGAGCCCCGGGGCAGGATTCCACGGCGTGATGTTCTGTTCGTGTGTTGGATGGATATAGCTGGCCCAGTCCAGAAAGACATAAGCGGCACCGAATGCCAGCACCCGCGCCCAAGTCCGCCAGGTCTCGCCATGATTCGCCATCGCCGCTTGTTTCCGCCGCATCGTCGAATTGTCGCTCATCGCGTGCCCTTGCACATCCGGGAGACACTTAGGTGTCTCACGTAGGGATGTCGTTACCGGTTGATTCTATTTTGGTTTCGATCATCGCATTTGTGCTCGATTACTTACGGACAAGCCCGCATTTCGGGGCCACCGAAGGATCACTACCATTAACCCTAACCACAACCCACGCCAAGACCTGATGCGGCACACAGCCAGCCCAGCTTCAACATTGCGCCTGCTGATTCCAGTCAGCCGACGAAGGCGCATTTTCTGCGCCACGAACTATGCGGAGAAGCTGCGGCGTGGCTTCGAGCGACTGAGCCTCACTTCGGTTCATAAGTTGGTGTCGAAGTTCAGCCAGCTGG
>WBZL01001725.1_pt1 | contig 22266 bp, 19 predicted proteins | sample 5204291 | NCBI WGS metagenome assembly WBZL01 (sample SAMN12344345, study PRJNA552823) | activated sludge metagenome | biome: Activated sludge suspended growth; feature: Nitrification reactor; material: Wastewater; isolation source: activated sludge from nitrification reactor of wastewater...
AAGTTTTCCGGGGTTTTTCAGAGCGCAAATTGTAGTGTCATCTTGGGAAATGTCAAAGAAATGGCTGCGAAGTTGTGGCCTTAGGGTTCGTTCGTTAATAGCTTGGGATTTAGAAGTTCAACTTCTGAGAGAAGTTGAACTTCTGGAACGGCAAAGTTATTTTTGATTGAACCTTTAGGGGGTGACTGAAAAATCCAGGATGATGGGGTAGTGGTCGGAGCCGACGGCGGGGCCGCGCTGGAAGTGGTGGATGGTGAGTTCGGGGGAGATGAGGGCGTGGTCAATGGGGATGCCGAGCGTGCCGAGGGGAGCGGGCCAGGTGGCCTGGATGCCGAAACCCAAACGGCCGTTTCTCAACCCCGTCTCTTGCTCCAGCATTCGGAAAATGGGTGACCAGGGTGTGGTGTTCATGTCGCCCAGCAGCAGCAGCGGCCGGGGCTGTGCTGGAAGTGCGGCAGCCAGCACCAGCATATGGTCGTTGCGTTCTTCCATACGCCCCACGCGCATGGGAGAGCGTGGATGGGCGGCGACAACCGTTAGCTGTTGGCCCGACGTTAGCTGGAATTGGCCGACGGCCGATGGACGGAATGAGTCGGGGATTTCCTCAATGCCCTCGTTGGCAAAAGGAAGGCGGCTAAAAATGAGGGTGCCATCGTAACGGCCGCTTTGGCTGAGGTTGTTGTATGGGTATGCTTGTTGCAGCGGTTCGAGTGCGTCTTGCCAATCGAAGCGGGCTTCTAACAGGACGATGAAATCAGGGTTGGTGTCGGTGAGGAAGGCCAGAACGGTGTCGTGTTCGGTGTTGTAGGTGCGGACGTTGAGGCTGACGGCGCGGTAAACGGGGGTGTTGGCGGCGGCGGTGACGGGGGGGATGTAGAAGGGCAGGATGAGGGTGAGGTTGATGAGGGTGAAAACGGCCGTTAATCCCGCCCGGCGGCGATGGCGACCCAGGATGAACAAAACGGTGAACAGGAGCAAAAGGACAAAGTAGTGGACGCGAAAATGGCTGGTGAGTTCGGCGGCCCAGTTGAGGCGGCGCAGGGTGCGGCGGGTGGGTGTCAGCAGGGGAACAAAGGCGGTGAGGGTGGCGAGGATGGTGAGGAGGGAAACGGCCGTTAATGCCAGCCATAGCTGCCACCGCCACGTTAACTGCCACAACACGCGCACAGAGCGGCCGGCGGCCTGTAAATGCTGCCGCAGGTGACGTAGTTCAGTTTGCACTTGCTGTTTCGTAGCCGATTCCATTTCCATTTAAGTGCCGGTCACTTCCGAAAGTGACTGGCACTTCGCATAATATCATCCAAACGCCAATTTGGTTGCCGAACGAGGCCGTTGGTATCATCAACCAATAAGGGTATAGTGTCAAGGTTAAGAACACAATTATCGTAAGGCAGGAGAAGGCCATGACGTGGATTTTGGCAGGGGCGTTTTTTTTGATTGCTGTTTTGTATGCCGCCGTGGGCAGTGGGGGTGGGTCGGGCTATTTGGCGGTGATGGGGTTGGTGGGAGTGGAACCGGCGGTGATGCGGCCGACGGCGTTGGCGTTAAATGTGCTGGTGACGGTGATTGGGACGTGGCGTTATGTGCGAGTGGGGCATTTTTCGGGGCGGTTGTTTTGGCCGATTGCGGCGGCTTCGCTGCCGTTTGCTTTTTTGGGGGGTAGATGGCTGCTGCCAACGGCCGTTTATCGCCCCATCGTCGCCCTGGTTTTGTTTTATGCCGCCGTGAAGCTGTGGCAAAGCACGCAGGAACAGGCGCAGGCTGGGAATAAGCTGCAACTGCCGCTATGGGTGGGGTTGCTGGCTGGAGCAGCTATTGGGCTGTTGTCGGGGCTGGTGGGGGTTGGTGGCGGGATCTTTTTGGGGCCGCTGCTGATGTTGACGGGGTGGGCCAGCACGCGCCAAACCTTGGGGATTACCTCGGCGTTTGTGCTGGTTAATTCGCTGGCGGGGCTGGCGGGGCAGTTTTCGGCAATGGCATTGCTGCCGCCAGGAATTTGGCTGTGGTTAACGGCCGTTGCCGTTGGCGGCTGGCTGGGGGCAGAATTTGGCAGTCGGTGGCTCGATCCCCACTTGCTGCGCCGTTTGCTGGCACTGGTGCTGCTGTTAGGAGGTATGCGTTTGCTTTTTTAGAAAATTGGCCGTTACTTTTCGTGCTGTTGTGTCACTTACTTGATGAGGCGTCACCAAGACGGCTTGTTGGCAGAATAAATGGAGGCGACAGATGACACAACGCACAATGTTTGCGCTGCTGATGCTTTCGATTTCTATCGTAACATTAGTGAGTTTGTATGGTTGGGTAACGGCCGTTCCTGTTTACCAGGAACCCGTGGCAATCCCCGTTGTGATTGAAGCGGAAAGCTGGCCGCCCAACGCCTCGCCGCTGTTGGAATCTCCTGTTGTTAACGGTTCTGACCATAACAACAAGGTGGAACCATCTGCCCTGATTGAGAAAACAGACTATAGTCCGTAGGCACGCACGGCCACAAATTGTAGAATTTAGAAAATTTGCCCGCATAGGGGCTTTTTAAGAGAGTGGACAACGTGCAAGACGAACTTATGTTGCTAGATCGCGCCCGGGCTTTGGATAACGAAGCGTTGGCCGAGATACATAATGCCTACTATACCGCTATTCATCGCTATATCAGTTTGCGGATTGGTGATGAGCAGACGGTTGAAGATTTAACGAGCGAAGTGTTCATGCGCTTTCTAAACGCTTTGCGTGACAAAAGCGCCCCGCGCAACACCTTGCGCGGCTGGCTGTTTGGTGTTGCTTCCCGCGTTGTGAAGGAACAGTATCGGCAGCAGAAGCGAACGCGACACAGTGAATTGGATGAATCTTTGCCCAGCCGGGGTCAATTGCCAGAGCAAGAAGTGTCGCAGAGGCTCATGCGGCAGCGGTTGGGCCAGGTGATGGAACGGCTGACAGAAGAGCAGCGGGATGTGCTGGCACTTCGTTTTGGGTTTGAAATGCCCATTCGTGATGTGGCTGAGACGATGGGTAAGAGTGAGGCGGCGGTGAAAATGCTGCAAGCGCGGGCGCTAACAACCCTTTCGCAATATTTAGCTGGGGGCGGGGAGGGTTGGCAATGATGAATGACCAGACTGAATTGATCCTGATTGCTTGCCTTGACCGGCTGGAATTGGGTGATTCGATTGATGAGATTTTACGGGCATACCCGGATGTGGCGGCTGATCTGCGGCCGGTGCTGGAAACGGCCGTTTGGATGAACCAACTCGCCATTTCCCCCACGCTGGCAGCCAAAGAAAGCTCCAGGAAGGAGATGATGGCGCACGCCGACACGTTACGCGCTCCCAGAACGCGCCCTGCTTCCTGGGGGCAACATTTGCGGCGGGTGCTGCTGCCGGTGGCCTCGTTGGCCTTGTTGTTGGTGATGTTGGGGGCAGTGCTGGTGCCGGTTTCCGCTTCTGCGCTGCCGGGCGACGCGCTCTATGGTCTTAAGCGGCAGGTGGAGGCGTTCCAACTGTGGCGCACTAGTGACCCGGATGCGCTGCTGGAACTGGTGGAGACGCTGCGTGATGAACGGCACCGTGAAGTGGAAGCCCTGCTGCGTGGCAATCGGGATGCGGTGGTTGAACTGGAAGGGTTGGTTGAGGTGAAGGGTGAGGCGACGTGGCAGATTGCGGGGTTTGAGGTGCAAATAACGGCCGTTACTGAACGCATTGGCGACCCTGAAGTGGGCGACTTGGTGCTAGTCAACGGCCACACCAGCGGCGGCCATCTGTTCGCCGACAAAATTGTGGTGCAGTCTGACGGCAGCGAACCATTGGTTATGCCGACGGCGACCACCGTCACTCATACGCCAACGGTAACAGCGGCACCCTCTACCACCGTTACCAGTTCTCCAACCAGCACCCAGACCACCACCCCTACAGCGACCCCGACGGCAACGATGACGGCTACTAGCGAGTTAACCAGCACCATTGAACCGACGCTTTCGCCAACGCCCACGGCTACGCCTACCTTGTTGCCGTTGCCCACTGCCACGGCTGTTCCCACGCGCAGCGATGATTCTGGTGGCGGGGATGAGAACAGCAACGACAACGAAGATAACAGCGGCAGCAACGATAACGAGGACAATAGCGGCAGCAACGATAACGACAATGAAGATAACAGCGGCAGTGGTAATAACAACAATGATAATGACAATGACGATAACAGTGGCAGCGGTAATAACAATAATGACAACGACAATGACGACAACAGCGGCAGTGGTAACAACAACAATGACAACGATAATGATGATAACAGCGGGCGTGGTGGCGGCGGCGACAATGACAATGACAATGGGTAGGTGAAGTGATGATAGAGGTACGTGGTGTGATGCGGGGAAAAACGGCCGTTTTTCTCCCACAAACAATGCGGCTGGTTTGGCAAACCGGGCTGCTCTTGGGGCTGTTTTTGCTGTTTTTTGGCTATGTGCAGTATGGCGCGGCGGGGCTGGCTGGCAATGACGGCTATTACCACATGAAAATGGGGTACCTGATGCGCCAGGAAGGGTTAACCCCCACCTTTGACGTGCTGCCCTACACCATCCTCAACGAAGCTGCCTATTACGACCATCACTTGCTTTACCACGCCTTTCTGGCTTTGTTTGCCACCACCGACCCGGCCATAGACGGCGGTGTGGCGTTGACGCAAGGGGCAAAACTGGCGAGCATGATCCTGCCGTCGCTGGCGTTTTTGGTGGCGTGGTGGCTGCTGCGGGGGCAAGGGGTGCCGGGAACGGCCGTTTATACCCTCGCCCTCTTCGCCATCTCCCAAGCCTTTCTCTACCGCATGTCCATGCCCCGCGCCCAGTCACTCGCTCTGCTGCTGTTGCTGCTTGGTCTCCACTGGCTGCTGCAAGGGCAGTACAAACGGCTCATCCCCCTCGGCTTTGTCTTTGTTTGGGCCTACAACGCCTTCCCCCTGCTCCTCGTTGTTTGCGGAGCCTATCTGCTCACCATCCTGCTGCTGGAACGGCGGTTGGTGTGGCAAGCGGTGGCCTATCCGGCCGCCGGCATTCTGCTGGGGCTGCTGATTAACCCCTATTTTCCGCAGGATTTCATCTTTATTTACCATCATTTGCTGCCCAAAATAGGGGAATCAGCGACCCGTGTGGGCAATGAATGGTCGCCCTACCAAACGTGGACGCTGGTGGAAAATTCCGGCTATGCCCTGGCGGCGTTTGTGCTGGGCATTTTGGGGCTGGCGTGGCGCAAAGACCGCGCCGACAAGGCGACGCTGCTAACGCTGCTGCTGGCGCTGCTCTTTGGCTTTATGCTGTTCAAATCGCGCCGCTTTATCGAATATTTCCCCCCCTTTGCCCTGCTCTTTGCTGCCTTTAGCCTGGCACCGCTGCTGCATGAGGCGCGGGCGTGGCTGCAAGAACGCGGCGTTGCCCCGGTGCTGCCGCTGATTTTGGCGCTTGGCCTGCTCAGCTATCCGCTGGTGACGACGCTAAATGAGGCGCGGGCGGCGGTGGGTGACACCAAGGCCGCCGACCATTTTGCCGATGCCGCGCTCTGGCTGCACCACAACACGCCGCCCGATAGCTTTGTTTTCCAAACGGATTGGGATGATTTTACTCGGCTGTTCTTTTACCACAGTGATGCGGTTTATACGGCCGGCCTAGACCCCACCTTTATGGAGCTATACGACCCCGATCTGTTTGCCCTGTGGCGCGATATTACCCAGGGACGGGTAGAGCAGCCCAGCACCATCATTCGCCAGCAGTTTGGCGGCGAATACGTTTTTTCTGACCTCAACCACGGTGATTTTCTGGCGCAGGCGGCTGAAGATGCAGGGTTGGTTGAGCTTTACCGGGATGAATATGCGGTGATTTTTGCGGTGAAGTAGATGGCTAGATGGGGCTGGGGGAGGATAATTGATGCTATAGACATTAAGAAAAAGATTTTGGCTTGACTTGTAGCCGAGGATTCCAATCCTCGTTTTTCGGCCTCGGCTACACCGAACCCTAAGGAACGAAGATTAAATAAGTGGCGCAAGAAGTTCAACTTCTCAGAAGAAGTTGAACTTCTAAATGGACAGTTATTTAATTCCCATTCCTAAAAGATTATCTGAAGGTCTATAGCATTTGCACCAACTGAATGTTGTTGCCACAGGTATCATCCAGAACCGCGATCATGACAGGCCCCATTATTTTTGGTTCCACAGAGAAATGAACTCCCATCGCTGTGAGTCGCTCATATTCTTCTGTTAGATTGTCAACGGCAAAGGATGTGTAGGGAATACCTGCATCTTTGAGGGCTTTTTGATACGTTCTGGCCGGGGTAAAAGCCATAGGTTCAAGCAATAGCTGCACACCATTTTGTTCTTTGGGGGAAACCACTGTCAACCATTTATGCTCACCCATGGGAACTTCTGTTTTTTTGATGAAACCCAACACCTCTGTGTAAAAACTTAGTGCTTTTTCTTGGTCGTCCACAAGAACGTTGGTGATGTGTATTTTAATCATTTGCATCTCTCCCTTGATTTTTTCTCGATTTTTGGATGTGATGCAAGCATACCAGACTACTTTTGAAAGTTCTTATTCCAGATTGCCCTTATTCATTTTCTGATATTCTTTGGGCGAATACCCGGTACCACGCTTAAACGCACTGGAAAACGTTGGCAAGCTATCATAGCCAACATCGTAACAGACTTGCGTAACGGGGAATCCTTGTGTCAGTAGCTCTTTGGCCTTTGAAATTCGCAAATCTCTGAGGTATTGCCGTGGGGTGACGCCGTAAACTTGTTTGAAGATTCTGATGTAATAGAAGCGGGACATAAATGCGGCGGCGGCCATGTTGTCCAACTCTATTTTTTCTGAATGATGCTGTTCCATAAACGCTTTCGACTGCCTAATTTGAATATATAGGTGCTCCAGCAGCAAATGCGTTTGCGAAATCCTATCGAGTTCTTTTTCGTAGAATGTTTTAGGTTTGACAGCCATTTGATAGCCGAAATTTAGCAGCGAAGAAGCCCGGTGTTGGGTGCTTAAGCGCGGTAGTGGGGGAGTGGAGAGTGGGGGGTAGGGAGTGGGGAGTAGGGTGTGGGGCGTAACCATCCCACTCCCCACTCCCCACTCCCTACTTTCTAAGGCGTAGGCGGCAGGGGCGGATTGTCAATCAGGTTGATCATGTTGTCAATGGCTCCCTTGCTGACGACAAACACACGTGGGTCGCCCAGCGGTTGGACGTAGTAGCCGTCCTTGGTTGGCGTTTCGTTGCCGATAGCGAGAATGTGGCGCTGGTCGCCGCCGCTGATGTCAATTTGATAGGCGGGAGTGTCCAGCCCATAGGCGGAGAGGGGATTGTCGGCGGAGGAAAAGACGCGGGTGCTGGACAGGTTGAGATAGCCTGTGACCTGGCTGGTTAGGGTGGTGCTGAGGACGGCCTGGGCTTGCGGGCTGGTTTGCGCCCATCTGCCGTTTGCGTCCTGGCTGTAGCTGGCCTCTACGCTGTCGCTGCTGCGGCTGATGTGGATCTCCTGCACGGTGGTGATGGTGAGGTCGCGCACCAGCTTGATGTTTTCGTCAACAAGCGGGGCGGGGGCTGGCGTTTCCTCGATGACCTCAATCGCCTCCTCGCCGCGCTGGCTGTCGTAGTACAGGTAGCCGCCCAGGGCTACCAGGATGACAAACAAAACGGCCGTTATTCGCCAGTTCATCGCTTGTTTCTCCGCGCATACCACAGGCTGATGCCAATGGCGGCCATGATGCCGGGGCCAAGACACACCGTCATGATCCAGAGGAGGCCAAGCTGGCTTTGGTCAACCACCAGTTGCCGATCTACCGTTTCACGTGGGGTCAGGTCAACCACCACTTCATCATCGGCCAGCCAGTTGAGGGCGTTGCTAAAGAGCAGGTTGTTGCCGCCAATGGTAATGGCACTGTTGCTGAGGAAGTCGGTATCGCCAAAGACAATTAAACGGCCGTTTGTCCCCCCATTTTCCGCACTCACCCCCAGCGTTAGCGGCCCCATCACATCCTCCCCATCATTGGGTTCGGCCACATTTTGCTGCTGCACAGCCGTCAAATTCGCCTCACCCCATGCCTCGTCGCTGGTCGTCACCAGGTTGATTTTAGTAATGCCGTCAACCGGCAGCGACTCGATGGAGCGAGCCAGATTAAACACCGTGCCATACTGATCCAAATCGTTGGTGACGGGGCTGCTGCCATAGCCCACGCCAATGGGGCTAAACTGCTGCCCGGCAAAGAAGGAAACCGGGTCAATGATCAGGTCATAGTGAACGACAATTCCCCACTCATCGCGCAGCATGGCTGTCAGCGGATCTTGCGCCACCGCCTGCTCGGCCGGCTCTTCCAGCAGGTCGCGGGCAAGGAAGAACGCGCCGCCGTTGTTGAGGTAGGTACGCAGTGCCTCTACCTCTTCCGGCTGGGCTGGCACCTGCTGCCCCGCCATCACCACCGCTACGGCATCGGCCGGCACGGCTCCGGCCACGCGCAGATCCAGCTTTTCAATGGTGTAGCCCAAATCCTGCCCGGCAGACTGCGCCGTACTGAGGCCAAACTCTGAAAAATCTTCGCTGTCGAGTTCGCCGTGGCCGGTGAGGAAGTACACTTTTTTGTCGCCAGGGTCAATAATTTTGAGCAGCGCGGTGTGGATGGCGCGGTCGGTCAGGCCGGAGCTTTCGGCCGCCACTTCGCCATTGTTGGTGGTAAACACCATCGTCCCCGCTGGAGAGATGTCGTACTGCTGCGCCGCCAGCGGGTTGGCAACGGGGTCAATAAATTCATAGGTTAGCTTGTCGCTGTACGCTTGCAGGGCATTTAGTTGCTCCTCGGCCTGGGTGCGGCCGCCGGACTGGGTGGCGTAGAAGGCGAGGACGTGGACGGGCTGTTCCAGCCGGCCGAGCAGTTCGATGGTTTCGGGCAGCGGCGTAAATTCACTGGTTTCGGTGGTGTCATAGCGCCAGTCGCTGTTTTGGTAAGCGATATAGTAGAAGATGGCGAAGATGGCGGCGAAGAAGAGGATGGCAAGGGTGGTGGAGCCGCCGTAGCGGACGGCGCGACCGCTTAACAACTGGCGCACGGCATCGGGCTGCAGGACGGTGAACAAAAGCAGCAGCAATGCCCCGCCCGCCAGCAGCAAATTGGGCAGCAAATCCCAGCGGCGGGTGATGAAATAGGCCACGCCTCCGCCCAGAATGAGTAAGAGGCCGAGCGTGGGGAAAAAGGGTGCGAGACGATTTAGCGTTTGTTTCATATTTTGGTTGTTGGAGATTGGAGATTGGAGATTGGCACTAACGAAGCGACCAATCTCTAATCTCTAATCTCCAGTCTCTCTATTATCTCCAGCGGCGGCTTTCAAGGATGCGGGCGGCGGCGAAGAGAAAAACGGCCGTTATTGCCACATAATAGACCACATCCTTTGCCACAATCAGCCCCCGCGTAAAGCCATCCATGTGGGCGTCAAAAGCCAGCTCGTTCAAAATGGTGACGACACTTTGGTTGTTGGGGAAGATTTGCGCCGGAATAAAGGCCAAATACAGCATCAGCGTTAGCCCAAAGGCCAGAATAAACGCCACCATCTGGTTTTCTGAAAGCGAGGAGGCCAGAATGCCGATAGCCAGCAGGGCCGCGCCATAGAGCAGCACGCCGAGATAGGTGGTGAGAATTGGCCCTACATCGGGGTTGCCGTAGGTGAACAGGATGACGGGGTAGATGAGGGTGAGGGCGGTCGTGGTGGTGTAGAAAATGAGGGCGGCGAGGAATTTGCCCAACACCACCTCCCCGTCGCGCACCGGCATGGTCATTAGCAGCTCCATCGTGCCGCTGCGCTGCTCTTCGGAAAGCAAGCGCATGGTGATGGCCGGGGCGGCGAAGACGAACAAAAAGGTGTAGGTTCGCATGACGCTGCCTAGCTCAACGGGTGCGCCGGGCTGGAGCAGGGTGAAGGTGAGCTGGGAGGCAAAGAGGTAGCCGGTGATGAGGGCCATGACGATGGCGAAAATGTAGGCGATGGGCTGGACAAAGATGGCACTTAGTTCGCGCTTGGCGATGATCCAGGCGTTTTTCATTCTTCTTCCTCCGTGTCAATAGGTTGGCTGATGGTGCTGGTTTCGGCTTCGCGTAGTTTGTTCAGGAAGATGTTTTCCAGGCTGGCCTTGGTTTGGGTGAGTTCGAGCAGCCCCCAGCCGTGGTTAACGGCCGTTTCTGCCACTGCCATTCTCGTTTCATCCCGGCCATCTACGTTGAGGTCAAAACGGCCGTTTACCCCCGACTGCACCCCGGAAACACCCGCCACTTGCCGCAGAGAAACGGCCGTTTGCTCATCGGGCGCGGCCAGCCGGATGCTAACCATATTGTCGGCCTGCTGAATATCGTGCATGGTCATGTCGGCCCAAATACGGCCGTTGATAATCATAATCACCCGGTTGCAAATCTGCTCCACCTCCGCCAGGATGTGGGTACTCAGCAGCACCGTCCGCTTCTTCCCCAACGCCGTAATCAGCTCCCGAATCTCCACAATCTGGCGCGGATCCAGCCCAATCGTCGGCTCATCCAAAATCAGCACGTCCGGGTCGTGCAGCAGTGCCTGCGCCAGCCCCACCCGCTGCCGCATCCCTTTCGACAGAGAACTAATAAAGCTCTCGGCGCGGTCGAGCAAATCCACCTCTTGCAGCACCTCATCAATCCGGTTCCACAAATCCGGCACGCGGCGCAGCTCCCCCACAAAATGGAGATATTTCTCCACGCTCATTTCTGGGTACAGCGGCACCGTCTCCGGTAAATACCCCAGCCGCTGCCGCGCCGCCATCGAATCATCAACAGTATGGTGTCCCATGATGTAGGCAGAACCGGCCGTTGGCGGCATATAGCCCGTCAACATTCGCATTGTGGTTGTTTTGCCCGCCCCGTTTGGCCCCAAAAACCCCACCACTTCGCCGCGCATCAAGCTAAAATTCAGATGATCAACGGCCGTATAGGAACCATACGTTTTCGTCAGATCCTCAACCTCAATCATCACATCGTGGTTTTGTTCGCTCATTATTCACTTGCCCACTTTTTTGAACTGTTTTTTGACTGGAAACTGGAGATTAGAGATTGGAGATTAGAGATTGTGAACCTTCATCAATCTCCAATCTCCAATCTCCAATTCCCGGTTTTACAATTATTCATCATCCAGGCGCAGCACCGCCATAAACGCTTCCTGTGGCACTTCCACATTGCCGATCATCTTCATCCGCTTCTTGCCCTTCTTTTGCTTTTCCAGCAACTTCCGCTTGCGCGTAATATCGCCACCATAACATTTTGCCAACACGTCTTTACGCAGTGCCTGCACGTTGGCGCGGCTAATCACCCGCTTGCCCGTGGCCGCCTGAATCGGCACCTCAAACATTTGGCGCGGAATCAGCTTCTTAAGCTGCGTCACCAGCTTTTGCCCCCGGTGGTACGCATCGTCGGCGTGGACAATCATCGCCAGCGCGTCCACGGGCGTTTTGGCAACCAGCACATCCAGCTTCACCAAATTGGAGGCACGATAGTCGGCCAGCTCATAATCCATCGAAGCGTAGCCACGGGTGCTGCTTTTTAGCCGGTCATAAAAGTCCACAATGATTTCGGCCAGCGGCAAATCAAATTTGAGGATGACCCGCCCCGGTGTTGGATGTTCTTGCCCGGTAAACTCGCCGCGTCGCTTGATGGCAAGCTCCATGATGACCCCATAGAACTCTTCCGGGGCAAAAATCTGGGCATGAATCCACGGCTCACGGATTTCGTCAATGGTGCTTTCATCGGGCAGGTCAGAGGGGCTGTTGACAATGACAACCTCGCCCGTGTTGCGCATGACGGCTTCGTAGCGGACGCTGGGGGCCGTGGCAACGAGGTCAAGGTCGTATTCCCGCTCCAGCCGCTCTTGCACAATTTCCATGTGGAACAGCCCCAAAAAGCCGCATCGGAAACCAAAATTGAGGGCGTTGGAGGATTCTGGCTCATAGACAAGGGCGGCATCGTTTAGCTGCAGCCGTTCCAGCGCGTCCTTGAGCAGCCCGTAATCTTCGCCTTCGGTGGGGAAGAAGCTGGCAAAAACCATGGGTTTGGCGGCCTGAAAGCCGTGGAGTGGGTTGTCGGCCGGCCGATCCCGCATGGTAATCGTGTCGCCAACCCGACATTCGCGCACCGTCTTTAGCCCGGTGGCGATGTAGCCCACCTCACCCGCCATCAGCCGATCTACGGGCTTCATCGAGGGCTTGAACAGCCCAATCTCAATCGGCTCGGCCTCCACGCCGTTGGACATCATCCGTATCCATTCCCGCTTGTTAAGCGACCCCTCAAAAATGCGAACATAGGCGATAACCCCTTTGTAGGAGTCATAGTGGGAGTCGAACACAAGGGCACGCAGTGGCTTTTCGTTGGACGTGGGTTCTGGCGGCGGTACATGGCGTACAATGGCTTCCAGCACCCTGTCAATGTTCAAACCGGTTTTGGCGCTAATCGGAATGGCATCTTCGGCGGGGATGCCGGTGATGGCCTCAACTTCCTCGGCCACATCATCGGGCAGGGCGGCCGGCAGGTCAATTTTGTTGATGACAGGGATGATTTCCAGATCCGCGTCAATGGCGAGATAGAGATTCGCCAGGGTTTGTGCCTCGATGCCCTGGGTGGCATCTACAACCAGGATGGCACCTTCACATGCTTGCAGGGCGCGGCTTACCTCGTAGCCAAAGTCCACGTGCCCTGGGGTGTCGATCAGGTTCATGATGTAGGTTTGGCCGTCCCTGGCCGTGTAATCCATGCGTACCGCTGAGGCTTTGATGGTAACGCCTTTTTCTCGTTCCAAATCCATGCTGTCCAGTACCTGCTCTTGCATTTCCCGGTCGGAAATGGTGCCGGTGGCTTGCAGCAGGCGGTCGGCAAGGGTGGACTTGCCGTGGTCAATATGGGCAATAATGCAGAAGTTACGAATTCGACTTTGATCCATAGCAACTAGTATAGCAAAATTGCGAAAAAGCGGTGTATTTCTAATTTTGTAGCCGGGGATTTTAGGGGTTCTATCAAAAACAACTTTGCAGTTTTATAAGTTCAACTTCTCTATGGGTCCGTCCACGAACAACTTAGATGATTTATCAGAAGTTTGACTGGTATCCAGTGTAAAATTGTCTTACTTGTTTCTGGACGAACCCTATTGTAGAGTAACAAAATAATCGGGTAAATGTCATTCCGAGCGGCGTCTTCGGAGGATATCGGAATGACATGAAGAGGCATGCCGTTTTTCTATTTATTTTGTTAACCGCCAACGAGGTTTTTGTAAGGTTACAACATAAACAGGCAGACGTGTCATTTCGAAGTCCTCCGAGAAATCCGGTTGGCAACGGCCAAGTGATATTGTTTTTTACCTGAATAAATTGTTAACCCGCTATGAAACCTCGGAGGTTTGACCACACACGCTACGCCCGTTCCACCGCAATCGAACGGCGGTGAATCTGGTAGCGGTCACTTTTTTCCAGCACCTGCGCCACAAACTGCTCCGGTACATCCACCAGTGTTTGCCCCTCCTGAATACGAATTGCCCCAATCGAACGGCCGGGGATGTCGGCATGGTACGCTAGCGTACCCACCACGTCATTTGGCCGTACCCCATGCGCCTTGCCCGCATTCAGCACCAGCCGCACCATCCCCTTCTCGTGCGAACGCGACCCGCTGCCGGCCGGCCGCTGTCCATCGGCTGCCCGTCGTCCACCAGCATCCCGCCCCCGACGACGACGCTCCTCGCGGGGGGTTTCCACCACCTCGCTCAACGGCTCAATCGGCCGCTGCTTCTCTTCCGCCCGCGCCAGCTTCAGTGCTGCCGCCGCCACGTCGGCCAAATCAAACCCCTCGTCCACCAGCCGGAACACCAGCTCTTTTTCCTGGCGGCAGCGGCCACGCCGTAGCCAAACCATCATCCGTTCCAGCAGTTGTGCTTCACGAAACGCCTGAATGTCATCGTCGGTGGGCAGTGCCGCCCGCTCAATTTTTTGTCGGGCATACTTTTCAATCTTACGCAGTCGCCACAGTTCGTTAGGGGTAATGAGGGAAACGGCCGTTCCTTCCTTCCCCGCCCGCCCCGTCCGCCCAATCCGGTGGACATACACCTCTGACTCCAGCGGCAGGTCAAAGTTAAAGACGTGGGAAATATCCTCAATATCCAGCCCCCGCGCCGCCACATCAGTCGCCACCAGCACCGCAATCTGCCCCCGGCGGAACCGGTTCAGCACCTGCTCCCGTGCATCCTGGCTCAAATCCCCGTTCAGCGCCTCCGCCATAAAGCCCCGCCCCGTCAGCCCGTTGGCTAACTCGGCCGTTCCCACCCGCGTCCGGGCAAAAATCAGCGCACTTTTGATCGTCTCCACCTCAAACAGCCGCGTCAACGCCGCCAGCTTGTCCTGCTCATTGACCAAATAATAACGCTGGGCAATTTTAGCAACCGTCACCTCATTGGGGGTCACGCTCACCACTTGCGGCTGGTGCAAATAGTTGTCTGCCAGTTTGCGAATCTCCGGCGGTAGCGTGGCCGAAAAAAGTGCCGTTTGCCGGTTGGCCGGGGTTTGGGCCAAAATCGCCTCAATGTCCTCAATAAACCCCATGCTCAACATCTCATCCGCTTCATCCAGCACCAGCGCCCGAAGTTGGCTCAAATCGAGGGCGTTTTGTTTGATGAGATCCAGCAGGCGGCCGGGTGTCCCCACCACCACATCCACCCCCTTCCGCAAACGGTTGATTTGGCGGCTGTATGGCTGGCCGCCATAGATAGAAAGGACGCGCACGCCAGAAAAACGGCCGTATTCATACATCGCCCGCGATACCTGCAACGCCAACTCCCGCGTAGGAGCTATTACCAGCCCCTGCACGGCTCCAGCACCGGGGGTGATTGCTTGCAGCATCGGCAGCGAAAAAGCGGCCGTTTTGCCAGTGCCTGTTTGCGCTTGCCCAATCACGTCGTGACCGGACAACAGCATAGGAATCACTTCTGCCTGAATGGGGGTTGGCGCGGCATACCCGCGCTCTTCGACAGCCTGCACCAGCTCTGGGTGCAGACCCAATTGTGAAAATGTTTTGCTCATGATACTCCTGCGAACGTGTAGGGCAAGTTTGCAAACTTGCCCTACAGCCTGTTTTGACAAATCAGCGTAAGTGGTGCCTTTGCAGGCTTACCACCCTGTCCCTGCGAACAGCCGACTCGTCATCCCCATTACGGAGCCATGCTGTTGCAAAACGCAAAAAAACGGCCGTTTCAGGCACTTGCCCAAAACGGCCGTTCCTAACTAACTAACTTAAACTAAAATCTTAATCGTCCCAATCGTTGTCACGACCGCCACGATAGCCACCGCCACCGCCGCTGCGTTGACCACCGCCACCGCCGCTGCGTTGACCGCCGCCACCACCGCCGCCGCCGCGATAGCCACCGCCACCGCCGCCGCTGCGTTGACCGCCACCACCACCGCCGCCGCGATAGCCACCGCCACCGCCACCGCCGCCGCGTTGACCGCCGCCACTACGAAAACCACCGCCGCCACCGGAACGACCACCGCCGCCACCGGCGTTATCACGCGGACGAGCTTCATTCACGCGCAAATCGCGCCCACTATAATCTGCACCATCCAATGCGGCAATTGCTGCATCTGCATCAGATGATCCCATCTCGACGAAGCAGAAACCACGAAAACGGCCGGAATCCCGGTCATTAATCATAGCTACTGATTCGACTTCCCCATACGCTTCGAACAGATCGCGAATCTGATCTTCGGTCGCCGTGAACGGCAAATTTCCCACATAAATTTTCTTTGACAAATCTACACTCGTTCCACAAAAAAGATAAACAACCAGTTCATGTTCCTCATTATGCCAGGAACAAACTGGTACACATTAAGCTAAATAGAACAATACACGTTTTCGCGCAAAAAGTCTAGAATTTCGTTCAACAATTTTCGCAAATTAGGCATTTTGTCAGGGGTATTTCAGTAGTAACGACTCGCCACCGCAAAAATAAGTCAAACCTACGCAAATTTGGCCGATTAGAGCGATTTAGAAGTTCAACTTCTCGGAAGAAGTTGAACTTCTTGCCTAACCTTCTTGCCTAACTTGTTTTTGGACGCTTACTTATGATGAGACTATCTATCACCTTTAGTCAGAGTGTTGGTAAAATACCCTTGTGAAACCATATCTTGTTGCTCTATTCCTATTCCTTCTTCTGGCTGGCTGCCGTACTCCAGATGCCTCGGTGGTGGCTGCAGTGCCAACGGCCGTTTCCGCCACCCCCAGTGCAACAGCCACCCCATCGCCAATAGCCACCCCCAGCCCAACCAACACCCCTAGCCCAACAGCCACCCCCACCATGACCCCCACGCCCACACCTACAGCAACGGCCGTTCCCCTCACCCTCACCGGCGACCCACGTGCCGCGCTACTGCAAGAGCCAGTCCCCAGCGGTAATGCCCCCTGCGGCGTAGTGGACACCCTCGACTTTCCCCTGCAGCCGCCCGAAGGCGACGGCGTGCGCGGCGGGCAAGATTTTGGCGTTTTCCGCGACCGCTACGGCAAGTTCCACGCCGGGGAAGATTGGGGCTTTCGCGGCATAGACGGCCGTTCCGCCTTTGGCACCCCCGTCTACGCCATCGGCCACGGCTTTGTCACCTATGCCGAGCCAGAGGGGTGGAACCGGGACAAAGGGGTCATCATCGTCCGCCACACCTTTGCCGATGGACACACGTTCCTCTCGTTTTACGGCCATCTCGACCCACCTAGCTTTTTAATCCAGGCTGGCGACTGCGTGCAGCGGGGGCAACACCTCGCCAACATCGGCAAGCCACGCACCTCACCCCATCTCCACTTTGAAATTCGGGAGCAGTTGGCCTTTGCCCCAGGCCCCGGCTATTGGGCCGAAGACCCCACCACCGTTGGCTGGCTGCCGCCTTCGGCCACCATTTGGCAGGAGCGCATGGCGGCGCAGCCGGGGGTAGTTTGGCAACGGCCGTTTACCAACCCCACCCTCCACCCCATCGGCCAGCTTGCCCCCGACACCCTGCTGCTGCAAGAAGACGGGCAACTGCTGACGCTCAACCTGGCTGACGGCAGTTGGCAGCCCCTGCCCCTGCCGGCCGACAGCTTCACCGCCGCCCATCTGAGCGAAAACGGCCGTTTACTCTACACCGCCAGCAGCAACACCCTCGCCGCCTACAGCCCGGCCGACTGGTCGTTGCAGTGGGAAGTGGAGACCAAACAGCGTGGCACGCCCCAACTGCTGTCCCTGCCCGACGGCGGTGTGGTTGTCTTAACGGCCACGGGGCTGGCGGCTTTTGACGAGGCGGGGCAAGCATTATGGCAAATGGCGCTGGATAAACGGCCGTTAAGCCATGCCCAAACCCCCACCGCTCGCTTGCTTGCCACCGCCGATGCCGTTTTGCAGCTCACATCTGCCGCGCCGAAGCAGCTTCTTGGTCAGGGTGGGCAACTGGCGCAGGCGGATGACCAGCTTTGGCTGTATGGTGAAGATGGGGTGTATCGGATGGTGGCGGGGGAAGAAACGGCCGTTCTTGCCCTCCCCCTGCCGCGCCACCAAACCAGCCAAACCGCCCTTGCCCCGCTGCCCAATGGCGGCCTGCTGCTCGCCCACGCCGATGCCGCCGACCGCCGCCTCATCTGGTTCAACCGCAACGGCACCCGCCGCTGGGATCGCTCCTACGCGGCGCTGGGGCGCGGCACGCCGTTTCTGCTCACCCTGGCCGACCAACCCTACCTGCTTTACCAAACCAGCAGCGGCAGCAACGCTACTCTTAACCTCTACGCCATCAACCCCGACAACGCCACCCTGACCCACGTGTTCACCGGCGGCACCCGCACCAGCCTGCCGCAAGACAGTTGGGCGGTTGCTTTGCCGGAGCAGCTTTTATTTAACATTGGCGGCGGCTCTTTGGTCGCCCTTTCGCCAGTAATCGGTGATCAGTAATCAGTAATCGGTAGTCGGTCTGCAAACTGATTACCGATTACCGATTACTGATTACTCCCAAAATATGACTCAATCAACAGGACCAATCCGACTCAACAACAATGAAAACCCGATGGGGCCATCGCCACTGGCGATGCAGAGTGTCAGCAACATTTTAAGCCAGGTCAACACCTATCCCGGCCCTGATATGGCTCCCCAACTGCGTGAAGCGATTGCCGCTGCCTGGGGCAACCGCTTCACGGCCGACCATATTGTGCTGGGCAGTGGCAGTGCTAGTGTCATGCACCTCGTTGCCCAACTGTATCTCGACACGCCAGAGGCAGAATGTCTGGTTATGCCGCCTGTTTTTCCTTTTTTCCCCAACTATTGCCAGAACAACAATCGCAAGCTGGTCAAGGTTCCGCTCCAGTCGGAGCGGTTTCGGGCGGATTTAACGGCCGTTCTCGCCGCCATCACCCCCAACACCCGCATCGTCTACCTGTGCAACCCCAACAACCCCACCGGCTCCTACATCACCGCCCGCGAACTGGCCGACTTTATGGCTCAGGTTCCCGACCACGCCCTCGTCGTCCACGATCAGGCGTATCACCATTTTGTAGATGCCCCCGACTTCCCCGACTCGCTTCTGCCCGTGCTGGACGGCAAACATTTCCTCGTCCTCCACAGCTTTTCCAAAGTATTTGGCCTAGCAGGCATGCGGCTGGGCTACGCCATCGCCCGCCCCGACATCATCGCCCGCCTCGAAGCCATTGCTCCCCCTTCCCAACTCAATAAACTCAACCTGACGGCCGGCCTCCACGCCCTGGGCGACAGCGACCACATCCAGCGCTCGATTGCCAACAATGCGGCCGGCAAGGCATGGCTCACCGAACAGCTAGAGGCACTCGACTGCCGCGTCTGGCCCACCCAGGCCAGCTTTATGATTTTCCAATACGCCACCATGCCCGCCGCCACCATCATCGAACGGCTGGAAGCAGCCGGGGTGCTGGTGCGCCCCGCCTTCTTCTCCCCCGACCACGTGCGCGTCAGCATCGGCAACCCCGCCCAAAACCAGCAATTTATCACCGCCCTCAGCCGCATCCTGGCCGAGGGTGTTTAACAGTGAACCTGTACGCCATGTATACAAAGGCATTAAATCGGTCAACGCTGAGGAATGGCTGTTAAAAACGAACTTCTTGCTTTATGATAATTGTGTTACGAATCCTATATGCAGCTCACTTTATCGAATCTCGTTTAAGGAGAACCGCCCTATGGCAACGATTAACTTTAATACGTCTAATCAAACATTTCGACAGCTGCTAGGTAACGGTCTAACATATTATGTTCCCCGCTTCCAGCGCGACTACAGTTGGACGGAAGAAGAATGGGATGATTTGTGGCAAGACATCATAGCCACATTATCCTCAAGTGGAGAACCTGTCCACTACATGGGCTACCTTGTCTTGCAAACGAATAATAATAAATCGTTTGACATTATTGACGGGCAACAACGGTTAACAACCATCAGTCTTTTACTATTAGCTGTTTTGAAAAACTTGCAAGAATTAATAGAGAAGGACATAGATGCTCTCGATAACAAAAGACGACTTGATCAACTCCGCAATTCTTATATCGGCTACCTCGATCCAGTCACGTTAATTTCACAGTCAAAGTTAACATTGAATCGCAATAACGATCTATATTATCAGAGTTATTTAGCTCCCTTAGCCGATAGGCTACCTAAGCGTGGTTTAAAAGCGTCTGAGCACCTTTTACGGAAAGCTTTTGAATGGTTCAAAGCCGCCGTAAGCAAACAGGTTTCTCTAAAAAATGGGGCTGAATTAGCCCGTTTTATTGACCTATTTGCCGATAAATTATTCTTTACAGTTATTACTGTCACAGATGAATTAAATGCCTACAAAGTGTTTGAAACGCTAAACGCTCGTGGAGTACGGTTGTCATCTACGGATTTGTTGAAGAATTATCTCTTTTCAATTGTGCATCGGGAAAGTGTACATGAAAACGAGATGAAAATATTAGAGAGCCGTTGGGAACAAATTATTGGCAAATTAGGTAGCGAGAACTTTCCTGATTTTCTACGGGTACATTGGAATAGTCGCCATACCTTTGTCAGGCAAGCAGAGTTATTCAAAACAATCCGAAATGAGATTCGCGATAAGGGGGAAGCCTTCCAACTACTACGACAATCAGAAGAAGATGCTGACATTTATATAGCATTATCCAACGAAGAAGATGAACTATGGGGAGAAGCACAAAGGAAGTTTGTTTCTGAACTTCGTGTCTTCAATGTCCGGCAACCATATCCGCTATTATTAGCTGCCAAACGTATGCTCGATGATAATGAATTCACAACAGTTCTGCGTGCTTGTAGCGTTATCTCCTTTCGCTACAACGCTATTGGAGGTTTATCAGCTAACGATCAGGAACGAGTATACAACAACGTCGCCAGACAAATTGCAGGGCAAAAATTAACAAATGCACGCCTAATAGTGCATGAAATGCGCTCAATTTACGTTTCCGACACCCCCTTTAAGAACGCTTTTGCCGAGAAACAGTTAAAGACTTCTAACAGACGGAATAAACGGCTGGTTCGGTATATCTTATTCCATCTCGAAGAACATCTTACAGATAAGGGCTATGATTTCGACAGCGAAAAATACAACATTGAACACATTCTGCCTGAAAATCCTGGCGAAGGTTGGGAACACCTTTCTGATGCTGAAGTTGAACGGTCGCTTTATCGGATTGGAAACATGACATTGCTAAAATCGAAAATAAATCGGTCTCTTGGAAACCAAAGTTTTGCGGAGAAAAAGGCACTCTACCAAACAAGCGAATTTGAACTGACTCGGCGAATTCAGGAAGAAAGCGAAGAATGGAACGAGAAACGCATTGCAGCACGCCAACGGTGGATGGCAAACCAGGCCACAGGCATTTGGAGAATTGATCAATTGTCGTAGGCGCAACTTAAGAACGTGGGTTTAATAAGTTGTGCGAGAAGTTCAACTTTTCGGAAGAAGTTGAACTTCTAAATGAGCGAGTTATTTGATTCCCATTCCTTAATACCAGCGGAAACCAAGCTTGTTCCAAAATGTAAAGAAGGTACAAAGAGAAAAACAAATGTCTACAGTTAAGATGGTTGAATATGAACATGCCAGCCCGGAAGTGAAGGCGGTGTATGATGATTTGATGGCGAGAAAGGGGATTGATTTTGTTCCTAACTTCTGGAAAACGGTTGCCAGTCACCCGCCCACGCTCATTCGGCTGTGGCGCGATTTGAATGAGGTGATGGCTCCCGGCCGGCTGGATCGGCTGACCAAGGAGATGATTGCCATCGCCGTGAGCGCGACCAACGGCTGCAACTACTGCATCAACTCCCACACCGCCGCTGCCCAGGCACTGGGCATGGATGCGGAAATGCTGGGGGAGCTGATGGCCGTCGTAGGGATGTTTAACCTCACTAACCGGATGGCAGAGGGGTATCAGGTAGAATCGGACGTGCTGCCAACGCTATGAGGGCGGTGAGCATTGTGGGCATTGGGCAAATTCCGGTGCAAAAACAACATGTGCTGTCGCTGCGGCAGATGGGGGCAACGGCCGTTAATCACGCCATGGAACACGCTGGCATAGACAAAGTAGACGCCCTCTTTGCCGGTAACATGCTGGCCGACGAACTGCAAGGGCAAAAACATATCGCCACCCTCATCGCCGACGAAGCCGGGCTAACCGGCATCGAAGCGTTGCAGGTGCGTGCCGCCACCGCCACCGGCGCCGCCGCCCTGCGCATGGCCTATCTGGCCGTTGCCAGCGGCGAAGCCGACCTTGCCATTGCCGTAGGGGTGGAAAAAATGAGCAACGGCCAGGCCACCCCCGCCCTTGCCAAAGCGTTGGATGCGGAAAAAGAGGTGGCGGTGGGGGCCAACCTCATCAGCAAAAACGCCGAATTGATGCAGCTCTACATTGAAAAATACCAGATGCCGCCCGACGGGCTGGTCAATTTTGCCATCAACGCCCACAACAACGCCCTAACCAACGCCAACGCCCTTTTTCACAAGGCGGTCACCGCTGAAGATGTGGGGCAATCGCGCCTGGTTTACCCACCCATCCGGCTGCTCGACTGCTCCCCCATTTGCGATGGAGCCGCCGCCGTGGTGCTGGCCCCCACCGACGAAGCCCGCGCCTTCACCAGCACCCCCATCCACATTCTGGCCTCCAGCGTCGCCACCGACCATTTTCGCATTGAAGACCGCAAAGATCCGCTGATGCTGGCCGGGGCGCGGCTGTCGGCACTGCGGGCGGCGCGGCGTGCCAA